>Ga0123341_1006733_pt1 | contig 10411 bp, 9 predicted proteins | sample Turbeapinknodule_FD_89959 | JGI IMG/M metagenome (GOLD analysis project Ga0123341, IMG submission 89959) | Root nodule microbial communities of legume samples collected from Mexico - Turtle bean Mexico pink nodule | ecosystem: Host-associated > Plants > Roots > Nodule | place: Mexico: Nepantla...
ATACCAATTTAAAAACTATTTATCAATAATAAAAAATAATTTAAAAATTAATAATTTTTTCAATCTTTAAAATAATCTATAATTTAATCACTATAATAAATAATTATTTTTTTTCTTTAAAATTAATTTTTATTTAATAATTTTTTTTATAGTAATATACTATATTAATGTGGGTGCACATGCACTCAAAAGATTCAAGGTATGCACACATCAGATATCAGTCGGTTTATGAAAACAATATAAAATTCCACTTAGTTTATTTTCTACTTTTTTTGATTCATATTGAACATTGTTATATCTGAATATGAGATTTAACTTTTTGATATACAGATTATAGACAAAAACTATGAAAAGAAAAATGGGTATTTAGTATTTACAATTTTCATTCTTCTCTTGGGATCCATCTGCTCCACCAAAAGCTTTTCCTGCGTCTGTTGAGCTCATCCATACTCTCATTTAAGGTTCTTAAAAGTTTCCTCTGAAGTTTAAGAGCTGAAGCTAGAGCATTTCTTGGTGCATTAGCCTTCTTTTTGGGTTCAATTTCCTGCATCATGAAAAAAAATGGAGTGATATAAGATCATAATTAGTATCTGGATAACCTTGTTATGGATAAATATATTTTTAATGCATGTAAATGTTTGCTTTCAATCCCTAAAAGCAAACATTTCTTTTTGTTGAATCATTATGAAAAATGTATCAGTGTGATCCTTCCTTTCACAAACAACATTTCATTGCTGAGAGATCAAAATGAGATGATTTTTTTAGAGACTAAAATCTAACACTGCCCTGTTGTTATGGTGCATTACAAAATCATAGGTAAGTGTAATTTTATGCATTTTATGCATCTAAAAAGTTTTCAGTTTTAATTCCTTCACCAAGGACACTGATTAGCATTTGCTACAAATCCTGATAAATATAACAGAGTGGTCAGAGAATTAAGATACAAACTCTCAGTTCCTGAAGCTGAGCCTCAGTGAATCCACCATCTTTCTGTGTCCCTGATTTTGCCATTAGATTAGTAATCCACTTGGCAGCTTCTCCATAGTCCTGCTGAGTTGCACGCAAGAGCTGCAGCCTCAGTGTTTGCATGAAAGACAGTGTCATCAATCCTTCTTTGTCAAAGTAAGGATGAGCCAATGCTGCTTTGGCACTCAGCCTTTGTCTTGCTTTGTACCTTACCATTGATTTTAGAAGTTCCCATCCTATTCCACCATCCAAATCCAACATCTCAAAGCCCCTCCTCAGTTCAGGGCTGCATCTAGGCTCTAAACTTTTTCTCCATGCAACTATGTCATAGTCACACCTCTTTAATTGCCGGTTGAATTGAATGAGGCTATTATCAGACCGTAGACCAGGGAAGGCCTATAAGAGAATGTTATAAACTGTAAGCACTTCAAAATACCAGCTTAATCAGATAGTTAGTTGGATCACCCTTTGCAACTTTTACATGTTTTTCCTGACTAAAACTCACCTACAGAATTATGAAAAACTATTCTACAAGACAACAATAGTTCTTAATGGATCAATGCATCAAAATAGAACAAAGTGTAAATACATAGAAAAACTCATTTTAACTCTCAGATTACTATTATGAAGTCTTCATTGTGATCAAAAGTGATTTCTTACATTACTCTTCTTAATATTCATATAAATTGATTACAGATATTGACTGATTAGTTTCAATAATAGGAGCAGAAGTCGTCACCATTAGATACTTACCATTTGAAGAAAGATTAAACCAGCACTATAGATGTCAAATCTGTCTGGCAAATTCAACTGTTTAAAACATGAAATCCGTCAACAAAAGCCAACATCATTACACGATAAAGGAAGCTATATATGTTCTAATAGCTCAAAAGAATATTTGACCTGCCATAAGACTGGGGAAAGTGCAGTTGCAACTGGAACTGAGGGTGCTGAAGGAGTTTGTGTGCTCATGATGTACTGCTCTGGTGCAGCATATCTAAATAGGAAGAATTGAACACGTCATAAATTGCCTTAGTTGAATATCATACGTCTAACAAAGACATGGATAACATGTAGATAGCAGGAAATATCCATTTTGAGGGAAACCACACATTCTTACCATAAATGTAAAAAATTAGTCAACTAATTAAATTGACAACAAAGTCATTCTAGCAATTACAGAAAATATTTTCTAATAATTATAGCATGTACAGCTCATGCCAACATATTCAGACATATATCTAAATTCTGCAGTGATACTAGTCATGAAACATGAGGCAAAGCTGACCAACAATAGACCTAATGGACCCACCCTTCCCTAGTCTTCTTATGGCAGGAGCTTTATAGCATTGGACCTATATTCAATTGTCATTAAATGAAATAGATAGGTGACTTAAATCAATCTAATGAATATCTGAAGAGATGTAACTAAAGAAACATCCTATTGTAATCAAAGACATTCTTATGGTGTTCTGGTTCACAGAATGAGGATATTTACATAGCTGTATACTTTCATTCTTTCCTTTATGAGAAGGAAAATAAATTTGTATTATCTAGATCAGATTCAGATGTGTAGTTGTAGAAATGATTGAGGGAATTCAGATTTAAAATTCTTTTTATTTACATATACATGTTACAAAAGAAACTTTTCAAGTTAGGTTCTACAAAAAATTTCCCAGATATCTATGTTCATCTTCTTAAACTTTTTCTTCAAGCATATCACATGAAAGTGCTTTTGTCTGTGATCACATTGACTCTTAATATGGTGATATAATACTCCAACAAGGATTTGCAACCTTAAAAGGGACCACAATATAGAAGAACAACTTGGCAGCAATTAAAACCAGAGATGATGCTGGGAACCATCACCAGTATAATATATGATTTCATTTAAAAGCTATAAACATCATGTGTTAAATGTAGACAAAATATAGGATTAGTATCTTATATGACATCAAGTTCAATTTTCTTTAAGGACCATTTTGAAAATATAGAAATAAGTAAAACTGATAAGCTCCACCAATGTATTATGCACAAGAAACAGAACAATCAGCAGAGGATTGAGTTCAAAGTTAGTTGGCTACGTGTATTATTATTGTCAAAGAAGATACCTTGGATCCAAAAGAAACTCCTTTGGAATGTAGTTTATGCCCACTCGCAGGTCTGTAGCAGCTCCAAGATCAATGATTTTGAATGTACGAGACTCTGATTCCCATGGTTTAAAAAAATGTGAGCATAATTTGAATCATGGATCTTTTTGCATGGGACAAAAGTCTCTAGATTCTTTACCTTCGGAGAAAATAATGTTCTGTGGCTTAATATCCCTATGCACAATACCAGTTGAATGAAGACCATCCAGTGCAAACAATATTTGTCTCATGATTGTCTGAATGATTCTATTTTCTCTTTCCAATCCTTTGGGCAAGTCTTGAACCTCACCCAAAATTAATGTTTCAACCTGAAATTTGTGACGCCATCATTGGTCTGATATGCACACTTTACCATGGGAGCACAAAATTCAAATAGAATATAAGAAAAAAAAAATGCTTTGACTCAGAAAGATAGTGAAGAGTAGTTAAAGAAATACAAAACTTTCCCTCACTAATATTGGAAATGAATTCTAACATACCCCCATCCCGTAACTTTGTCACACTAGGAAAGAAACCAGTTTGGATAAACCTCTTAACAAAACACTTAAAATGAAACTAATTCAAATCAATCAAAAACATAAAATAAATCAAACTTTTCACATAAGTTCAAATCAACTGTAATATGACAGTGAAGTTTTACAATTGAAAAGCTCACGTAATCTAGAAGCTAATACAAATTTGGTCATACTTTCTTCCTTAAATACAAGTAAACTATGTAAACTTTATCAGAAAATATAAGGCCAAAATACTATAAAATTGGAAAATTATCAAGCACAACCAACTGATTAAATAGAGTACCAACATTATATGGAAACTCTCTACTCTGCACCAAGTCAGCTAGGGTGGCATCCCCTTCAAATCGCCATATAAGCCAGTATTCAGCAGCAGATTTCTTAGAAGAGCTCTGCAAACATTATGTGAGAACTGTTGTATTTGACGTGACTGAAACTAAAATGTTAAATGATGTGATGAGAATGTGTTTGGTTTCCCCATACATGTACGATAATGATACCCAAAATTCATTAGGTAGTACTAGTCTTAATAGAGAAACACCTCAAGAAAACCATAGACAAAATCTGCACAGCTGCTTGCACAAGCTCTTCGTACACGCTCATTCATCCAAATTTCAACAGCACCATATTCAGTCGCCTTCTTCAAGACTAAGTCACCTTCCTTCCATTGCGAACCAAAAAGAACCATAAGTAATATTTATACAGTTCAAGCTATCTTACACTGAAATCTCAGAAGCAGATATGTCATATAAACATGTGGGTTCCTCACTTTGTTTCCTCAAACCATGACACTAGAGAAATCGAAATAGACAAGGGCACTCCAATATGACTAATGTTCATATTACAGGAGACCACATGACAAAAGAAATTAAATATCAACATGATGAGAAAAGACTTAAATCGACAAGGAAGATCTGTTTGTTCACCTTCTCTGCATGAATATGAACTTAACAAAAAAGAAATACTAAGAGTGATCAGATTTTAGATCTTTTTGTATCCTGTTATATATCAATCTGACTTGTATAGATGTTTAAAAAATTCAAATTTGTTTTTAATACAAGTGTCTTTTTGTCTGGCCTACACTGGTGTCAGCTCAGGCATTTGAGACACCAACAACTAAATTTTAATAAAACCCCTGGAGACATGAGTCATATGAGGTGTCAGTGTCAGAAACATGTTACACCACCACGACAGCTCAAGCGGGAGAAGTGTCCGTCTGTGCTTCAATAATGAAAATTAATGGCTATCTTGAAAATAACTTGTGTGCATGTGAAGTAGTTCATAAAATATGCAAGCAAGAATCAATTAGTACAAAAGAACAAGTAAATTTTCAAAAATTTGAGGAGCTTCCAAATAGAATATAGAGCAACACCTTAGAAGAGGGTTTGTTGGCCAGTGACACTCTATAAACCACTCCAAATGATCCCTCCCCCAACTTCTTCCCCAGAACAAAATCATCCTGCCATCATAAACCAGTCTCAGCAACAACTGCCAAAGGAAACAAATTTCATAAAAATTTCAAAACTTGAACTGGAATTCGCATACCTTCTTGTAACTGGGTCGGAAGAACCTCTCAACAAAGGCAAGAACAAACATGTCAAAGAAACCAGGTGCCACACCAGGTGTGGCCCAAAGGTAAGATAGAGTCCCCAAAGCCAGAATCACCCCAGGGACAGTGAGTGTCAAGGCATTGGACTTGGGAAGAGTGCTCCTATAGATTACATCTCCACACTGCATCACACTGCAAGGAAGTCCAACCCCAACACCCACAAAAAGGTTGTGAACTGTGTCAATCCATTCACCCCCTAGTGCAAAAACTTGAACCACTCTTGGGGTTGAGACATTGAATCTTGCACTGCATTGAGCCTGCCCAGAGGGTCTAATCCTAAGCCTCTGGCCAAGAAACAAGGACTTGTGCTTTGGTTTTTCGAGCTGTTGGAGCTTTGTAACTCCTACACCAATTCCTGTAGTTGCAACAGTGGCCATGCCAGTTCAGTTTGGCTTTGCTCTCTCTTAGAAAAATCTTGAGAACTTCACCTGCAATCCCCTTCTAATTTACACCACAACTTTTTTATATTTAATTTAATTTACAATAAGATATGATTTATATATATATATATATATGTGTGTGTGTGTGTGTGTGAGAGAGTGTGTTGGTCGTTGTATCAGATATTTGTTGTGGCTGCAGTGACTTTGGAAGTTTGGAAATTGGATTGAGGATTAATATAGGCCACAAATAACACGTAGATACTAATGGGATTTAGTTTGGGCCTACGAGATTTGCATCTTATACTAGGAAATTGCTTTCTGCACCTCCTCAATTTGAAGATGCACCTCACAATTTAAACATGCACCTCCTCAATTTCTGAAATACCAAATTTGCCCTTGCAAGATTTATTTGAAAGGAATACCTCCATGGAAGAGTGGGTTGGTGGTGCTGGCTGAAGGTGGGTGGTGGAGGTAGAGGATAGCTCTACCGAGGTGTGGTGGTATTGTTTAGAATATGTGGTTTTATGTATGAAGTATTTATGTTTTTTTCGTAATGTTAGTTCAAATGGTGTTTCTAGAAATCAGAGTATGGAAAAAGACTTTTAGAATGTGTTTTTAGGACACTATATGGATTTCAGAATCGAGTTTCCAGAATTTTGGGATACGTTCTGGAAAATGTAATCCATAATTGCTTGTAGTGTTTGTAATTGTTTTCCAGAATCATCTTTCTAAAATTGTATGGTATTTATTTCGAAAAGTGATTTCCAAAGGACATGCATTCCAGAATTTGAAGTTTTGGAGATTTTTGGAATTGTTGATTCGGAAGGTTATGGTAAAGTCAATTCCATAATGAAAAAAAAAATTATGAATTGATGAATACAAAACAATGAATATTAATTATGAAATTTCATAAGTGTAATTTTCATTCCATAAACCATATTTTCAAAGAGAAAATTACAATTCTTAAAAATCATTTTCATGACTCATTTCATTATTTTAAATTTCAAATTCTGGGATTTATTTTTTCAATTCCAAAATTGACTTTATAGAATTCATTTTTTCAATTTTCTGGAATGTATTAAGCTGTGTTTTGTTATGTCTAACTTGAACTGAAATTTTGTAAAAATATTATGGATAAAGGGTTTTACACAGAAAATATTATATGAAGTTGACATGTGGGTGGATGATGCTAGATGATGTTGATATGGAGCTGATATTTTGTAGTGCATTAGATAATGAATATAAGGTCCATGAATATATTGATGTATTTACAATAGGTAAAGGTCACTATCCCAAAAATATTTACAATTGTGTATTTGTGAAACATGTTTTGTGAATGAAATATGAAGTTATCATAAAAGATTACAGTCTTCAGTTAAGCAAGGTACCCTTAATGTGTGATAACATCAATTGTGATAACATCAATGCTATTAATCTAACTAAAAATCCAGTGAAACGTTTTCAAACAAAACATATTGAAATTAGACATCGCTTACTCTTAATAAGATTCAACGAAAAAGTTAAATCAACTGGTAGATTTATTCAATAAACCTTAGGCTAAAGACAAGTTTAATTTCTTAAAAAATAAACTATGTATTCTAGACTTTTTAAGTTTGCTTAAATCTCTCAATCTTCAGTTTTCGAAGTATAGTTGTATGACCGAGTTTGCCACATATTTGACATTGTGGCTTGTGGTTTTGCCAAGAAGATTTATTTGAATTCTTGAAACCATAAAACTTTTGATTATGATTTGAAGGATTATATATCTATTATTTTTCTGATAAGAAGGATTGTACTTGGTATTGTTGCTGGTTGTTGACAAATTTAGAATAGAAACAAGATTAGCAAGAATATTGGTGTGATCTTGCATTTTGTATTTTTTCAATTGTTCTTATTGAGATGAAAGTAAAGCCCCCATTTCTTCAACTGGTTAAGGATTTTTTCATGTAAGCACATATGTGATAAAACCATCATATTCTTCAACAGGACCATCTGAGATAACTTCAACATGTTGTTAAGTGAAAATATGGGAATCACTCATAACCAATGTGTCAACTATCTTCTTGATATCAAAAAGATATGAAACAATAAATTTGTCTTTCTTGAGAGTGTGCAACTCTATTTTAACTTTTTGGCCTTTGTTCTTGATTGTTAAACATGATACACATTGAGCTTATTCCATATTTGAGAGAAAGAAAAAATACATACTATTTGAATAAACGTATCCATTGAAGCTAGTAATTAAACAACTAGGAGTTGATCTTATTAATCATAATTCAAATAAATGATATTGTCACGACGATTACAACACTTCAAGTTTAACATGAGAATAATACTATTTCAAGTTTAAGATCAAGTACGTCTAAATAAAAAAAGAAGTAAAAGGTTTTTTTTTTATATAGAAATCTTTGTATAACTTTTGTTGCTAATAAGTTAAATTTTTAACTTAATAAAAATAATAAAAAACGAATTTAACACTAAAATCAACTATTTTAAATGTGCTTCGGAAAATTTGATACATCATACCCTAAAATCAAATGTTGAGCTTTATCATTTTTCTGTGTTGAATAAAAGTTGATATTCTCACACTAAATAATTTTTAAATTATATCTAAAATACGAAAAAAGACAAATTCTTAATTCTCTATTTTTGTCTGACACAAACATAATGATAACTACGATTTCAACCATTCCAACCCACACTTCATTCCTTTATTTATGAGTAAAAATTAAAGAACGCTAGAACTTAGCCGAAGAATCTTCAATCCAAAGCAAGTATACAGAATCGGTGAAGAGTGCAGGATGCGCATACCTTGCCACGAATACTGTAGAGTAGAGTAGAGTATCTACATCGGAATACTGTACATTATACACATCCAATCATCCTCATCCGAATCTACGATACGACGACACCAATTGTACCCCATCGTATATCGTATAATCCAAACACACACCAGCGTCACCCTTCATCCACACGCTTAAACAAATTTCAATCACACTCGCGTGTCCTTATGTGTCAATTCATATCGCACCCTTCGTTCAAGCCGGAGGAGTAACAATCTTCTAAATCAGTCCCCACGGTAAAACCATGCACCTTCTTTCACAAAACCCTCACTACGAATCGGAGAACAACGAGAAAGAGTGGCGAAAGAGATCGTACGGCGCCCAAAGACTATCCAACGGACAAGGCTTCTTCGAGTCGATTCGCAGCCACGGTTTCCCCTTGCCGCTCCAGTGGAGGAGGCTCACCGGACCGGGATGCAGGTCGCGGCAGAGACCTTCGAGATTGTCGCCGCCGAGGCCGTGCTGGTTCCACCGGTGCCCCACGCGCTCCACGTCGCCGGCGAACACGAGCAGAAACGGCGGCAACGATCCGAGCTCGTAGATCCGGTTCCGCTTCTGGATACGCATCCACGACTCGAGCTTCTCCGTGTATCTTCCCTCGCGCCACTTCCACAGATCGATCACCATCACACCAGTGTTGAAGTAGCACGCGTCGCGTCCATTGAACGACGCCGCGTAGCTCGGGTTCGACCAGAAGCGGTGCGTGAAGTAATTCGTGAAGTTCGCGTGGCAGTATTCGGGCGCGCCGAGCACGCGAGCGTGGAGGTCGATTTTCCAGAGCTTCGCCACGTCGTCGACGACGATGAGGTCGGAGTCGAAGTAGATGATTCGCCGCACATTCGCCGGGAGCAGGTCAGCTAGATACATCCGCGCGTAGTTCAGCGGCTGGTCCAGCGCACGTCGGATCGAGTACGAGATCTTGCCCCGCACGAGGTTCGCGTTGAAGTGGTACAGATGGAAGGCCAGGTAAGGGAACGTCGTGGTTATGATATTCCGGAGCTCCGCGCGTCGGTGCGTGGTGGCGATGAAGTGGAACACGACGTTCTCCGGACACGACGTGTGCTGCAAAACGGAGAACACGCCGGCAATGGAGCCGCGGAGGTAGGTCGCGTCCAGCGTCATTGCTATATGGAAGACGGACTCTCCGTGCGCGCGGTTGCGGCATTCTCTACCGTTGCGGAATGCAGGCGCTTCGCGGAACGTCGGAAACTCGCCGGCGATTCCATTCGCCGGCAAATGCGCTTCGACGACGACAAGAAGCAGCACCAGCAACAACGCAAGGTAGTGTGCGAGTGTGAACGAGAGTGTCGGTGGCATGGCGACGAAGCGGAGGAATGGAAAGCAGAGAAGGAGAAGTTTGGGAGTGTGATTTTTGTGAAGGTGCAGGGGTATTTTCGGAATTTTGGGGTAGTTTTGTTGGGTTGTGGGTCCCAGAGTGAACATCATGGTAGGAAGCCAGGCTGGAAAGACCTGTCTGGCATTTTTAACTTGGAAATGTGTGCTTTGTAGTAACGTTGTGTAAACTGATGGGTTGATTTTGCACCCTTGGATCTATCATATGGTCAGAATTTGAAAGCTATGATTTTACGGATCAAAGTACTTGCGTGAAATTGCGTGTAGCGGGTTTGTCTGCACTTGATGATCGCGATTCGCGTCGGAATCTGTGGTTGTTGAAGCACATATTTTTTCTTACAGCATAACTTTTTCGAAAAAATAAAATTAAAAATAGTGTTGGCAACGTTATTTTAGGAGCTAGACCCATTTAATGTATATGTTGGAAATTCTATGTTCTCGATGAGTTTATTGTCCACATAAATGTCACCTCTGAAAACCACCTTGGAAACCAGAATTTCATTTTAATTTTTTAACAAAAGGAAACAAAAAGGAAGAGAGAAGAAAAAATATTAAAATTAATTTTAATTTGACCCAGAAGAAAGAATAAATAAAATAT
>Ga0123341_1006735_pt1 | contig 10410 bp, 5 predicted proteins | sample Turbeapinknodule_FD_89959 | JGI IMG/M metagenome (GOLD analysis project Ga0123341, IMG submission 89959) | Root nodule microbial communities of legume samples collected from Mexico - Turtle bean Mexico pink nodule | ecosystem: Host-associated > Plants > Roots > Nodule | place: Mexico: Nepantla...
ATATATAGGTATAGATTATTATTAAAAATTTAATATATTTAAAAGTAAATCAGTATTTAAAATTTGACTAATTTGTATGTATCTTTAAAATTTAAAAATATTATGATATATAAATTAATAATATTATGAAATTTAATTATCTATTATATTAAAAAATACAATTTAATGTATTCATAAAAACTACGTTAACATATTAAATAAAAAATATCATTACATATTATATTACATAAAGTTACAATTAATAGTAATTTTAAAGTTAATTGTAGTAGTGAAGTAGTACCGACCATTCCTTATCTTCATTTTGTTTCCTTTCTCTACTTTTTATTATTGATCCCTCTTTCCCAATGAAAGATATAATTTCCTAGACCAATAAAACTATTCACCTATTCACATTCTCAACCAGCAAAACTATTTGCATTTTCACCTGTTGTGTTGTTTCATTTCTTCATTTAATTTTATGCTTCCATTGGCTGGCTTTGCCTCAAACCCATAACCATTTATGTTCTTCTTTACTCTTCCAATGTTGCCTTCTATCCCACTCAATCTAAAATTATTATTATTAAACCACTGTCCTTTTTTGATATTGTGGATATTAGATGATAAAAATGATTTTATATAATATTTTAAATTTTTAGTTGTAACTGTTTTGTTAGTTGTAACTGCTCTATCAATTATAAGAGTTTTATCAAGTTATAATTGTTATGTCACTATCATATCTTTTTATGCGCTATATAAATATAGCTCTCAATAATATGAGTGATAACAATTCTTGATTAATAAAATCTATTATCATCCATGTTCTCATCCATCTATAATGGTTTATCAACTTAAAAAAAAGACATAATCGATTATCTTTCATATTTTCACCTATTTATATACTTAAAAAACATAAAAGATTATTGGTTTTGTGTATTACTAATGGTAATCGATTATGACTCACTGATTTCAAGTTTCAACACGGGTTCAAAATTTGGATGTGTTCCATGAATCTTTGATGACATGCAAGGTGTGTAAAAAAAATGAAGCAAGGATAATGAAGTAAAAGACTATTGATCTATTGGTTTTACTTGAACTTTCTACACTAATGAGTGAAGAAACAAAATGATCTCTTATTCGCTTTTCCGTCTTCATATTTTTCTTCACATACACAAATCCAAACACGCATGATCTGTGTTCTTCTTAGTCACTATCAGGAAAATGGTGGAAGCAAACACACTCTTAATGAAATCAAACTTTTCACCAAAAGAATATGGAAAGGTAAATCTAATTTTTCACCAAAAGTATAGAAGTGCATCAGAAACTATGGAGGTGGAGTAAGAAATTGCCTTTTTCCTTACTTCTACTTGGGCTTATTAGTTTGGATATAGGCCTCACCAAAGTTACAAATTCATTATGAATATATACATTTTGAAATATATTCTCAAATCTTCGTTCCAAAATATTTATTTTTTATAATGTCCCTATAACTATAGTCTACAAAAATTTAATCATTCAAATACATACGCACTCTATCTTATCTTGTATAAAGTTGTACCGAGTTAATTTTGTTTAAAATAAAAGCTTTCATGTTAGGCATTACTATGCCACTTAAGATGTCAGCTAGGCTGACACCTCAAGTAACAACAATCATTTACCATCACATGAAAAAAGTATTATTAAACAAAAGAAAAAAAAATACGGGGGGACTAGACCAAAACCCATATGTTAACAAAAACGATACATAGGTAGACTATAACTATTCATAAAAAATTCTAAGAACAGACAAGGTGGAAGCCTATTATACCAAAGAAAAGATTCTCTATTAAAAAAATTCTAAATTATAAAGATTAACTCAATAGTTGTACCGAGTTATTTAATAATTACCTAACTATTCTTGTAAGTAACATTTTAATTACCAACTAAAACTTTTATGAGAGAGGATTGATAGATGAGAAGAAAATCACCAAAACTATTGATTTTTAATCAATTTTAACTATCATACAGAGAATTTCATAAAAGGAGTATTAAGGATTGTCTCATTAAAATTCTTCTAGCTTTGAATGCTTGCTGATAAAGTCAACCGTGCAAAAAAAATATCAATGACAGGGATTATAATATAAGTGATACAGTATAATGATTACAACTCCAAAAGAATTTTAAAAAATTAAATAAAAATATTTAAACTTAATGATGATTTTAAAATAGTTTAATATACATTATATTAATTGAAATGAATTAAGTGTTGATTAAAACAGTTAATGATGTTAAAAATCTCAGTGATCGGATAACAATTTTATGATCCTCGAATCTTTATAAAAATACATAATTGAGTTTTTTATTTATAAAATGGTATTAGTGACTCATTATTATGCAATTTTTCTTGGTACCAAATAGGAGTTCTGGTTTCAAAATAGTAAATAATCTATCCAATAATAATATTACTAATATTTTTTTACTTTATTAAAGTAATGTGTCTATTGTATACTCGTTCAAAATTAACTCAATATACTTACTGAACTATTTACTAAAATATCATTCACTTAACAACTCTTAATATATTTTATATAAAAAAATATATAATAATTAACACAAGTTATTTTAATCTTGGTCTCTTTCTGTAATCTTATCATATAGTCAAGTATACTTTTCATAACTTTCTCTCTTTTTTTCCATTTATTTGACTTCATTACAGAACTTGTTATGTGTTTTTTTTTGCTATATATGTTTTTGTGCATTTTTTAAGGTCAGTTATTTTATTTTCCATTTAAATCAATTGTTACTTTAAAGATATGTGCATTTTGTTGTAAAGAAAGGAGAAAAATAGAGCTTATTTTAGAAGACAAGGCTTTTGTACTAAAATTTATAAACCAATTGATGAAAATTAATTATTTACAGAATTTGATTTTGTTAACCTTTCTTATTAGACTAATGGGTAAGAGTCACCAAATAATATTTTTACTGGAAATGGTTTTGATATTGTGACATTAAATATCGTATTTATCCAATAAAATATTTTATTTAAGAATAATAGGTAGCAAAACTATAATAAACTTCGTATATTTTTATTGCTTTGTTTTTTTTATAGTAATATTTAATTGTAATAACTCTTTTATTATATTATAATAGTAATTTTTTTTATTTCATTTTCGCAAGTGAATTCAATTTAGTCTTATTATTTTGTAAGGATAATCATGGACTCTTTTTTTCAAAATTCAATTTAGATTTCATTTAAATTTAATAGAATATATTGTATCTAAAATTTAAATTTATTTTAATTTAATTTACATATTATTTTTTAATTTATATTTGAATTCATCAATCCAACTATAACTAATCTAATATGGACCTAGTCTAGTTAGATCCAACATAGATTTTGTTTAGTTAAAATTGACTTAAACTTAGTTTGGTCTTAATCTAATTCATATTGACTTGGGTTAGTATTGATCCAACCTATGGACTTGACCTAACCCAAGACTCCATTTGACTCAGTCCCAAATAAACCAACCTTATTCAATTTAATCTTAACATGAACCTCACTCGATTTGACATGACGTGTCCTGATTTAATTTGGATTTTACTCAACTTTGTTCTATCTCAATCCAACCTAAGTTCAACTTAGGTCGTACCTAAATCATCCCAAATTAGACTTAGTTCGACTCAAACTAATATGACATTGTACTTAGTTGACATGAGTTGACCTAACTCAAACATATTATGCTTCATCTATACCTAACCAAATATAATTAACCAAGACTCACTTTAATTTTAAGTTTTTAAAATCTAAAAAAAAAATATTTAATTGAATAGATTGAAATTAAAATTTAAAATATGAATTTTAGATTTGAGATAAAAATTATTAAAATAAAATTAAAATAATATAAATTTGAATAATTATAAATTAAATTTAAAAATTATTATTTTTATCCCTATTTTTAATTTTGTTAACAGCATTAAAGTATATTTTTTCTTTCAATTTGATAACAATGCACCTTGTATATTTATGTATTACTTATTTTTTGTACAAATTTATATGATTTGTTATTTAAAATTAAAAAAAAATGAAGCAAAGGGATAACATTTCAAATAGTTGAAAAAAAACTATTAATCCCAATATTCAGACTTATTAAGTGAAATTGTTTTTAATTGTCTACCCATGAAGAAACGGCACAAGAAAAATACCAAATATATATAATAGAGCCGGTTGTAGAGGATAGGGTAGGAGACTTAATTGAAGAGAAATAATCTTAGGTGGAAGTTTCTGCGAAATTAGGCTCCGTCCTTTCAAATATTAAAATAAATATAAATAGTTTTGGGCTCTTCACATTGAAATAAATTTCTGTTATTCATTCATCCAATTTGTGTTTGAGATCCAAAACAATGGATGCTTTCAATTCCTTCTTCGATTCAAGAAACCGATGGAATTACGATACGCTCAAGAACTTCCGTCTCATTTCCCCGCTCGTTCAAAATCACCTCAAGAAGGTTCCCTTCTAATTTCTTCCTTTCTATCTTTAATTTGTGTTTTTCTTCAATTTAAGCTAAGAAATGTTGAAACCATGGATTTTCTAGGTTTTCTCTCGTCGTATTTGGAAGAATAATGCTCCTTCTTTTGCTTATATCAATTTCTCTGGTTTTAGTTAGGGTTTGCAAAAATTAGGGTTGTAGGATCTTCGGGTGGTGGTTATATTTGGATTTCAGGGTAAATTTTAGTTTATTGATTTGTTAATTTGGTTGATTGATTGTTGTAGGTTTATTTCACTCTGTGCTTCGCCGTGTTTGCTGCTGCTGTTGGGGCCTACCTTCACGTCCTGTTGAATGTTGGGGGTTTTCTTACTACGGTGGCGTGTGTGGGAAGCAGTGTTTGGTTACTCTCTACACCTCCTTTTGAAGAGGTATTTGTCATTTTAAGCCTATGTTGTTTTTTGGTTTTGTGACCGTTATTCATCTGGTTTTTTTGTGTGTGTGTGATGTGCAGAAGAAGAGGGTGACTTTGTTGATGGCCGCGTCACTGTTTCAGGGTGCCTCCATTGGACCCTTGATTGATTTGGCTATTCAAATAGAACCAAGGTATGTGCTATATGGTGGTCAATTGATTGTGTGAGGATTCGTATGATACATTCAACGAGCCCGTCACCTTTGATTGCAATTAAATTATTGACGTTTTGTTTGGATAAACTTTTAACGACTTTGTAAAGGTGAAGCAAATGAGGAAAAAAAAATGAAATTTAACTTCTCTCATATTGATATAAACGTATGAATAAGAATAAGTTAAAATAAATGTATAGGAAAATTTAAATGAGAGTTTCTGTAAAAGCTTGGGTGTATAATTATTTTTTTCTCCTGTTAGTTCTTTTATTTATAGTAGTCTTCGTGGGGGACAATTGGCTGGTGCGTTGATGAATATTTTATAGTTCTGTGACACTATTCTTTTGTTGCTCCAGCCTTATCCTTAGTGCATTTGTGGCAACATCCTTGGCCTTTGCATGCTTCTCAGGAGCAGCTTTGGTTGCAAGACGTAGGGAGTACCTGTACCTTGGTGGCTTGGTTTCTTCTGGATTGTCCATCCTTCTCTGGTTGCACTTTGCTTCTTCCATCTTTGGAGGTTCAACAGCTCTCTTCAAGTTTGAGGTAAGTGGCTGTCATTATTCCCATTTTGCGAAAATAGCTTGGGGCACTCTAATTCTTGGTTATACATATATTTAGAGAAATGCTGTCGATACTCTTTTTAAGACTCTCTTTCTGACATTCTCTCTAAGATTGGTAATTGAATGGAAATTACAAATATTAGTCAGTTCTACTTTTCATTCAATGATCCTGCCACTTTATTTAGAACTAAGACGTCTAAATATCTTATTTCTAATAAATATTAACCGATAACCAATAGATTGTTAGAAGGAGTATTAACATCTCTTATAAGAATTCAATATTTGTTTTTCTATCCTTTAAGTCTCAAATTACATGGAGTTTATTTCATGTTGTGGCAGTTGTACTTTGGGCTTTTGGTGTTTGTGGGTTACATTATAGTAGATACCCAAGAAATAGTTGAGAGAGCACACATGGGCGATCTGGACTATGTAAAGCATGCCTTGACCTTGTTTACTGATTTGGTTGCGGTTTTTGTCAGGATTCTTGTTATTATGGTGAGTTTGATTGTAAAGCATCCTTTTATAGATTCTCTTCTACCTTGCAAATTCGTATTAACGGGATTTTTTCTATTATTTTTCAGTTGAAGAATTCAGCTGAGAGGAATGAGAAGAAGAAGAAGAGGAGAGATTAGTTTATTACCAGTCTTCTCGGTTTACACTTCTCTTGGCTTGGTCTTCAATACATAGGATACTTGACTATAAAGTGTTTTAATCTTCATGAGCTTGTTCCTACTTGTTTGCTTTTAAACTTTAAAACAAAACATGTATCAAAATGAAAAAAATAGGTTTCTAAGTATTTTTAATATAAATAACTAGAGAAGCTTTAAAAAAATTAAAAATGTTTTATAGTTTCAATTTTATCTTAATACATGTTATAAAGTAAGGTGGTCTTGGACAACCAGTTTTCGACCCAAAATAGGAATAATTAGTCAATTTAAAATATATTGAGTATTTATACAACCAATTATAACTTTTTAGAATATCATTAATCATTGACAAATCATTATTAAAATTACTTATTTGTTTAAGAATGTAATTGGATTAAATATGCTTTTTAGTTATTGCAGTTCTTACAATTTCTCTTTTTAGTTGTATGGATAAAATGGAAGTTCAAGTAATCAATCAAACGTGATATTTTTTAGGGTCAATTGTGCAATGTAAGTATTTGATATTTAAAAATAAATCTGTAAATTTAATGTTTATTTCTTACAAAGTATATATTAGAAACCATGTTAGGATTTTAGATTTCAGAGAGATAAAAGAAAATATTCTTTGATTATTAAGATAAAAATTAATTACCAAAAATTCCGGAATTAGGTAATGAAGAAACTAGCCGTGTTTTAAAGTACAGTATTTTAAATTCTTATAAAAAAATTACATCCCTTTGCCGAAATGCTTTAGGAGAAGTTATTTTGTGTAAAAAAATAGTGATTTATGAATGTAAAGTAAATATAAGACGGGATCCATTAAGTCACGGACTGGGATACTGACTTATAATGCTTGCAATTAGAAGCACCTTAAACTTAGTTACAGCGTAGATCATGCTTTTTATTTTATGATCCTACCAAATTAAATCAAGAGCTTGAAATTTGATGATAAGGTGGCAAAACTCCATCACGTGATCATGATACAAGAGTGCTGAAAAGTTTGATCTGCTGATTGTTATATTTAGTCTTTTTTATTTTAAGTTTAAAATTTAATTTGTAAATTAAGGGCTTACTCCTACTGCAAATCGGGTGGATGGCAATGGTTGGAAGTATTCCACAAAATATTTTGAAAAAAAATGTGAATGCATGGTGGACAAGAGCCAAAAAAACAAATTAATGAAATCAGAAAGAGTATGTCACTGACAAAGTTTTGGTGCCATGTCAGGCATATGTTGTAAAGTTTCAGTACTACTTACGTTAATCAATTTTATTTTATACATTTTTAAATCTTTAAATAATTACAGTACTACTTATGTATTATATGATTTTAAAAGTTCCAGAACATTCCATAGGGGACTAACAAACTTTTATTAATACAAATCAAGACTTCTATTAACCCTAAAACCATATGTTGCTTTTTCTTAATTCGCAGATAAAGTCTGAATAACCAAATAATTCAACCATCATACACAACATCGAATACTATTTTTTTTTACAAGCTCACAATAACATACACAGACGAAAGTGTTGTTCTTGCATTCTACAATTTTATCTCATTAAATTTTAAATAATTATAGATTTACTTTGCATTTAAACACGAAATTTTCCAATTTTTATGATATTTATAAATAATTAATTTATTCATAAATATAAAAAAATATAATGATAACTTTTTTTAAAAATGAAATCGGATTTTAAAATAAAGTTGTGACGAGTTATTTAGAATAAAATAGTGAATTCATATGACAACCTATTTTCGTTCAGAATTTATAAATTTTGATCCCAATGGGGATAAAAGTTCATCATTTATTTGGAAGGTAGCCCTACAGTGATAAGTGTAACATCAAATTATAATATTTCAATAATGTGACAGCCTTTGATAATTCGACTCATCACGCAAAGTCACTAACATGCTCCTTCTCCCAAAAATATGCAATCATTCTAGGCTGAGGAAACAAGCATCAGAAAAGAGTATTATGCACACTGCTCACCACAAGTATTAGACCCAATAAACAATAAATCAAACTAGTATACTGCCTAAGAATATATAACATTTTTATATCTATAAGTAAAAAATAACTTTAAACTTAATTTAATTTTAAAAAATATTTTATAAGATAATTTTCATAATTATTTATATATTGAAATTATGTTCAGATTTTCAACTTGCTTACACTAAGTAGTTGGATCCGTAGTTAGATTCAACAATGACGATAAGTTTAATAAACTCTCGTTAAAATAGATAGACTCTGATTAATTCTGATAGTATATTAAGAATTAGATTATAAACTTAACTTAATTTATAAAATAAAATTTGCATTAATCAAAATTTAACATTTAGATTGACTTTAAACCAAACCAAGTAATATTTTATGTGTTTCATAGTTTAAAGTGATGAGTTTTAGACTTTAAAAAGGAAAAATTGTTATCTAAATTGTGTAACCTCAACTCATTTGCCAACATGTACATGGGTAGTTGCAAATCCTGATCAGAAGCCACCTTTCCTTTTGGCATCTTTGCACACTTTATTCCATTCCTAATATTAATACCCACATAATACATTATGTTGCTATTATTAATACTCTTTTGTGTGAAGGGCCTCTATCAATCTCACTCATATGGGCCTAATACTTCCACTTAGTTTATAAGGTTCTTACATGTGTTTTTGTTACTTGGGATGAGTTGTGGGGTGAAAGATTCCAAACAAACTTACATCAAAGAGCATCAAAAAGGAAAATCGAATACTTAGGAATTTCAACAAAAAAGTTTTTACACAAAAATGATTTCCTCAGCAAAGAGGCAAACAAAAGATACGAAGCTGATTCCTAAATAAAGTAACCACAAAAAATATAAGTGTGTGAGTGGAAAATAATTAACAAAGAATAATTATGGTAATTGCAATGTCAATGGTTTGAGAATGACACAGGAATTAGGGTTAGAAATAAATTTACACTGCATTTGTGTGCGCTGCAGAGTCACCACCCCACTTAATGGAATATCACTGAAACTCTTTGAGATATCTTTTTCGCCATTCAAATTACAAAAATTAAATCAACCCTAATAGATTATTAGGTTTCTCTTTTCTGTTCTATAAAACGACAACACACAACTCAACTTTTTGAGTTTCGGCACATTAATGTAATTTGCCAGATCCCACCACGATTCTCTAGGTACTCATAAAAACTTCAATTCATTAAATCCGATTATTTATTTTTGTATATTTTTATTTTATGACCATTTACACAGTTATAAAATTATAAGGGCTTTTCAAAATAAAGTTTTTGTATTGTTGAATAGCCAAAGTTTAGGATTTGAATGTGTTTTTCTTTTGAGTTTAGTGTAAAAAAGTTACATTCATAAAGATTAAAAAAAAAGGAGTACGAGTGTTAATACACGTGATATGATTATTTTCTTACGTCATTATTTTGCTCAAATGTTAATTGGGATTAATATTAAAGAATATAATTATTTATATTAATATAAGAGGTGATTTTTAGTATTAGATGGGGATAAATTGAAGTGAAAATAAAAACAAAATGAAAAACCAAATATAGTATTGAGAGATTGTGGGAGAAAGGTGAAGTTGGAGTTACACATGAAAATTGTGATATTAGAAGATTGCACAACAAGAATGATATTGAAATTGGGTATTAAAGTCATGAAGAATAACTAATATGCATTTATTGTTTGTAATTTTAATTTATATTTGAGACAATAGTTGGAATCTGTAAAAAATATTTAAAAAAAAAACTGTTTTTATAAGATTGAAAATTTGTAACTTTTTACCTTTAATAAAATTTTCCTATTCAACTCCATACAATCTTATTTTCTCATATAAAAATTGGTTGTTTAAAAAAAACGAAATTAGTTATTTTAAAAATGTTATATAAAAAAAATGGAAAAATTGTTCACATTATAATCTATTATCTTAATAAAAGATTAAAATATTGTATATATGGGATGTTAATATATGTTTTTGGAATAGTTTATATTTTAAATATTATCTTTTGTCTATACATTGCATCCCCTACATTTTTGTTTTATCTTTATTAACCTTCCAACTTTTTTCTACATTGGTAGGTATCAATGTTAGTTAGCAATTAAATTACCACGGTTACTTATGAGATAAATAAATGAAT
>Ga0123341_1006736_pt1 | contig 10410 bp, 3 predicted proteins | sample Turbeapinknodule_FD_89959 | JGI IMG/M metagenome (GOLD analysis project Ga0123341, IMG submission 89959) | Root nodule microbial communities of legume samples collected from Mexico - Turtle bean Mexico pink nodule | ecosystem: Host-associated > Plants > Roots > Nodule | place: Mexico: Nepantla...
ACATAACGGAGATGAGTGTTTATTTTAAAAAGGAAAAAAAGACAGTGTTGTTTTGTTAGAAGTAAATGTGTATTTTAAAATTAGAGGGTTTGTGAGTATCTTTAGTATGAACTCATAAAAGGTAACTGTAATTTTTTTCTCTTTTTTACAATCAAAATAAAATATATTTTATCGTCTATGATAATTTTAAAAATTAAATTGATTGTTGATCTAAATTTTCGAAATTGTTTCCTATTTTAAAAAGTAAAAATACTAATTTGAAAACTGAATTATGAGTATGATTTACCACTGTATAATGGACCACGGATATGGGATTGGGGATAAAAAAAGTGTTGCAAAATAATTGTATAATTAATGACAAATAATCTAGGATAACGATAAAAATCTACCAACGTCTTTGAAATTAATGTTAAATAATTCGTCTAATTCCATTCACACCCTTCATTTCAACATCTTTCCATTTCTTGCACAGTCTCTCATTCGCTTTTCTTCACCAATGTTTCAACCATTCTTTTTGCCATTGTCGCACTCATTCCCTCCGATATTTTCTAACAAGTGCAGATGTCCCAAACGTAAACCATATTTTCAAAATGTATTTAATGTATTCTAAAATTGATTTTATGGGACATCTAATAACTCCTCAAAAATATGTTTTGGCATGTATTCCAAGAGGGAAACACATATATAAGAAAAATGTAAAGGGTTAGAAGAGAAGAAACAAAGGTAAAAAAAACCTTGTCCTCAAACCTAAGTCATAAGTATGTGTAAAAATATTGCCAGTACTTCTTTAGTGTTGTTTTCGCGAGAATTGTGTTGAACTTTATGCATTCACTTCTTAAACAAAATTAAACTTCTAGCTCTTTACATAGGAGCACAAAACCAAATGTTTAGACATTTCATTAGCCCTTATAATGATCCAAATTATACTTATTTTATCTCTGTACTTAAACCTACCCACTTTAGTTTCTAGAAATACAATTGTTATCAAATATTTTAAATTTTGTAGTCATTACCGTCTAATGTCATAATAAACTAAATAGATTAAAAATAATATTAATAAAAAAGTAAAATATTTAAGTTAATTTTATTATTTTCTTTAAAGAGATCCTTTTTATTTTATTTTATGATGGGATGGATAGAAAGGCAGTGAAGTTTGACGGAATTAAAAGGGCTAGTTTGAATAGCATTAATGGTGATGAGCTTGGTGGCGTGTGAAAATAGAAAGTTGGTAATGAATGTGGTAAATGGGTGGAAGAAATATTGATGAATGAATGATTAGGAGAGGGTGTAGAGTGGAAGAAAAATGAGCCAATTTTAATTTGCAACAATTCTCCATGCCAGGGAGCAAACAGACCAACTCCAACCTATGATGAATTTGCAGGTGGATAAACCAACTTTGAAGACTTCTGTTTTTTGGAAAAGTTAAATATAATACTATAGAGTAAAATGAGTAGCCAATCAAGCACACCCGTCTTCGAGTGAGTGATGAACCTTAGGTGCCAGGTGTTAGCATCAAGCCCAGTTAATTGAAATTGGGGTGGCAACCACGTGCTTCCCATCAGACCATTCTAAGCGTCCAAACGCATTAACTTTGTCTTGTGCGGAAGCCGAGGAAGAAAAAGTGACCACAAAAGATTTCTTCTCATTCTCCTTCAAAGTCACCACTTGCGGATCAACAGAGATTTTCACCGACGCTGTGTCTGACGTCACTGAAGCCTTGTATGTTCCCGCGGGCCCCACGTTAGTGAGGGTCCGACTGTGCTTAACCACCCCAGACCCACTCCCTGATTCAAACAACACCGCAAACGACGGGTAGTTCAGGTCGTTCACACTGTACTGCTTGCCCGCGTTGCACTCGAATTTTCTCTTAGCCAGGGTGTTGATTTCAGAGGCAGAGTAGTTTAACGCGCAGAGAAAACCAAGATAATCATCCACCGTTAGATCATACACCAGCCCTGGGTTAAGGGCAGTCACCGGGTCCACGTGTCCCGCTCCGTGATCGAACGGCGTCGAGGGTTTTCCCGTTGCACTGTCTTGCAACTTCGCACCGGTTTTGTAAACGGTGTAAGCCGTTGTCATGAGAGCCGATCGAACCGCGGCTGGGCTCCACTCAGGGTGAACCGACTTTATCAAAGCTGCTAAACCGCTCACGTGAGGACAAGACATGGAGGTGCCAGAGATTATGTTGAAATCTACGCGCCTGTTATCAACGGGCAAACCCGTGGGACCCACGGCCTTCGACCACCCCGCCAAGATGTTGACACCTGGCGCGATCAGATCTGGTTTCAGGATCTGAGGCGTGATCGAGTTAGGACCCCTTGAGCTAAACGCCGCAACCACCGGTGATGGCTGAATCCCCACCTTCGTTCCCTCAAACAAAATACTCACAGTCGGTTTCGCCTCGGTAAACAAATACTTCTTGATGGCGTCGCCAGCTTTCTCCCCCACCGCCGACGCTGGCAAGAGGTGCGCATCGGCCACCAGCTCCTCACCGTTGGCAGCGGTGTTGCTCAACACCATGCCCAAAGCTCCGGCGGATTTCACCACTGAACCTTTTTGTACTCTAGCAGTTAATCCACGGTCGCATAACACAATCTTTCCGGCTACTTTCTCCGGAGACAAGGTTCCCGTGACGCACAGGTTCCCGTTCGTGGCGTTGCTTGCATTCCCTGCGTAAACAAACGGTAGCGGGGAATCGGGTAAAGCGTTACCTCGGTAGAGCGACACGCCGGAGAAGTTAAGCCCGTTCCCTAGAGAAACATAAGCCGGGAAGTCACGATCCAGAGTGCCAGCACCCACGGTAGTAATCCAAGGTGCCACGTTTGAGAGACTGTAAGGACTAGGACCCGCGTTACCAGCAGAGCAAGAAACTAAAATCCCTTTCTCCATCGCGGAAAAAGCTCCAATAGCAACACTGTCTCTGTAATAATCAGCCATTCCCCCACCGAGCGACAATGACAACACATTAACGTTGTCTTGTATCGCGCTCTCAATCGCCGCAAGAATATCGGAACTGAAACACCCTCCCTTCCAACAGACCTTGTAAGCAGCGATTCTCGCGCGCGTCGCCATTCCACGCGCCGTCCCGGAGGCGTAACCGAAAAGACTTGCACCGGAAACCACCGACCCCGCGGCTGTGCTGGCTGTGTGGGTGCCGTGACCGTCGTCGTCGCGAGGGGATCTAGACTCCTCCGTCTCGTTGATGGGACCCAGCATGGCCTCGCAACCCTTCGCAAAGAACCTGGCTCCGATCAACTTTCTGTTGCAGTTGGAAGTGCTGAAGTTTGTTCCCGCTTCGCACTCGCCTTTCCAGCTACTAGGAACAGGTCCAAGCCCGGTGTCATCGAAGCTCTTGCTCTCGGGCCAAACGCCAGTGTCCAGGACTCCGACGACGACGTCACTCGCGGAGTTCGACTCGGGGAACATGTCCGCGCTCTTGTCGAGACCCAGGAACTGCGGCGTCCTCGTTGTGTGAAGCTCATACCTCATCTCCGGCAACACCGCCAGAATCCCAGTCTGGCTTTCGAGCAAACGCGCTTCCTCCGGGGTTAACCTAGTAGCGTACCCGTGGATGGCGTTATCGTAGGTGTAAATCATTTGGGCTGAGTTAGACACTGATTTGAGCGACGATTCATACCACATCGCATGGTGGTCAAAGCTTTGGGGCATTTCCGATTTTGCAACGTGTACAATGTAGGTGGCCCTCTCCGGTTCTGAAGCCTGAACCGCAGGGTAGCGACCCAGAAAGAGAAGAAGTAGAAGCAGAGGCAAAGTACAGGGAATTGAAGCCATTGGAGAGAGTGAGGGAGCAGGGTAGAGGGAAATGAAAATGGATGTAGTGGCTTTAAGGAGTGGTGTTTTTAATGCACACTTTATGGGAGTGTCCCAGTTTAGCATTGTTGTGAAAAAAAAGTAAGGAAGCGGTGGGTGGTTGTCTGCTTCTCAAATAATTGCGCTGTGACAAAAGGAGGAGAAAGAGTGAACTAAGATACTATACATCTCAATTAGCTCATTAAAGACCTTTCATTTAGTTCACATGTGCGTTTATGACCGTTCGCTCACTTATTATTATTACTATTATTATTTTCTTTTGCTTTTTCTACCTGTACCTCTTCTCGCAGATAAAAACTTGATTATGCTTTAGCTTTTTAACAGGGCCCTTCACACGTCTGCCACACTACCACGTTCCCCAAACGTTACTTCATACACCAATCCTTTACCTACTAACCTTCAACGGCATTCCTTTACCCATATTTTTATATACCATTTCTATTTACACCATTGCTACATGCATACCGTGCTACACGCTAGAGAAGTTGAAGATAAGGTGAAGCTTAATATATTGTAAATTACTAGTTTTTCGATCACGGGTATTTATTTGTAGTGTACACTTACACAGATTCCACTTCAACTTTATTAAATCGAGATATTTTAGTTAGGTATGCCTTGGACCTTAGCGTCTCTTACTTTATCCTACTCAACCAAATTTTCCTTTTTCTTTTCCTTTTCCTTTTCTATACATTTCCTCCTCTGTTAATAAACTGGTTCACGGATTACCAAAACCAAGAAATTTCACTCACGGGCTTTCTTCTGTGCTGGGAATTTACATGAATTGACAACAAACAGCACACCACTTGTGTCTTCAGATAACTTTGCTCCTTTTCTGAATAAATATCTTATAGTTTTTAATAAGTGTTGTTGAGATCTTTGCCATTTGTTTATACTCCGATAACTTCGGTGACGTCAATGTACCATGCTCTTGGACTAATTTGACTTTAGTAATATGTTTCTTTTTATTTTTCTTATTCATTACAAATAAAATCAAAGTCACATTTAATGACAAGAAAAGTGTTGGTCCTCACTGCCAGTTACTTACAACCACCTATAACTTTCTTTCTTCATTTTTAATTGTCCATTTTTTTAAATAATTTTTATTTATCAATTTTAAATTTCAAGATAACATCATTTCTTTTATTTCTTTAATTTAATTAACATGGAAAGATAAAATATAGTTAAATATAATAAAATGAAATGAATATGATCTTCAAGCACCGCCTACTAATTGGGTTAAAAAACATATTTTTTTGAGTGAGTTGGCAGATAAGATCATATGCAAAAAACAGTAAAATAATAAAATTCTTAAAGATAAAAAACTATCAAAAAACAAAAATAAACTCTTATTAATTATTTTATTTCTGCTGGCCGCCTAATTATTACATTATTCGATTTAATTTATTTGGTTGCGTCAATTATTGCTTCATCCAACATGTTAAAAGGTTACACTACCCCAATGTTTGGGAGAGAGGAAGAGAGGGGATTAAAAATAATTATTTTGTTTGTTTAATTGAAGCGAAATGGGTGAAAATTAATTTTAAAAAACTGCACGATTCTGTTTACTATTTTATATTTATTTTCTTAATATTTATCAAATTAATTAATCATATCACTTTTTTACTATAATAAATAATTACTTTTTTTTCCAAATCAAATGCATACCAAGTCAAAATTGAAAATAGTAGCTTATACTTTAACATCATAGATCAAGTTCATAATCATAACCAAACATATTAATGATCTTTGTGTCAAATGTTTTAATTAAGTCAGTCAAATTAACGATCTTAACCAAAAGATTAAGTTTGGTTACTGATTTAACAGGCCATGGTGGACTGACTGATTAAAGGTAGATTGAAAAACATGTCAGATATTGCACGAAGACACTCTCCAAATATCACCAATAATACATTTGAATATAGTAGATTACATTCAATCCCAAATTAGAAAGCACTTAGCTACTTATGAGAGCTCATTCAATCTTCGTTCTTGATCTAATTTGTATAAGAAGGGTTGATCTGGGCAGATTCTTCTCCTAGAATAGAGTTCTCTTACTAACCTCTCTATAAAAATCACTTCTATTTTCACCATCCCTATTTTAGCTGTGTTTCAAAATTTATTTAATGAACTTTAGCTCAATCGAGCCAATTTAGGTTAAGTTAGATTTCGATGCTTTTTTAGCTTGAACTAGCAATTTTAGCTTGAGCTAGATTAATACTGCATCATTAATCAAATATGGATAATTTTAGTTTAAGCTAAATCTTCTTGTGATCCAATTAAGTTTTTGCTTTCTTTCTTTCCATGCTTCATATTCATATACAATTTATACAAAAAATTAGATTAAATTTCTTCGTTTATTTCTTGGTTCAAAATATATAATCAGATTCAATAATTCTCATATTAGAGTAAGTTCCAAAATGTTCAATTTTGTCAATTATAAATACTATACATTTGCCCTTATCAATTACATAATTTTTTTTTTGAAATATAACTCTTTCCAATTTATAAATAACAAGAGACACATTGTATTAACTTTAACATTAAGAAGCTATTTATAAATAAAAAAATTAGTCAAGTGAGAGAAATCACTCCACAACCATTTAGTATTGTTTTGAGACAACGTTCAAAAAAATGTTTTTAAGCTTTATTCAAATCTCAAACCAACATATCTACTGTTATGGTTGGACTGCTACATCTAAAATTTCATTTATTAAAAATAGTAGTGAATAGAATAACTTTTTTAAATATGGTATGATATAATTAACTTCATTAACGTTACTTAAATAAATGAAAAAATTCGCTGAGAAAAATACATTTCATTACATTGAGAAGTTACAAAAAAAGTTGTTTACGGGAGAGTTTTATGTCTTACACACTATTTTTACACACGATTTTTATTCTTTGTTTGATATACTTGAGAATAAAATAAAAGATAGAAAAATTATCCCTTTTTCCTTGTTTAGTTACCTGGTTCATGAAAAGAATGGATGAAACTCTTATGTTTTATTTTTCTTTCAAAATGGATAGTAAAAGACAGAGATACATGTTTTTTTAAAATCTAGAATAACTAAAATAACCTTATTTTTTGTATAACTTTTTTTTGACAAGCATATTCATATTATTTTCTATACATATTTATTTATTTTATTTTTCTATCAAACAACCTACAAAAGTTATTTTTTTAATTTATTTTTTTCCTTCTACTTTCTACCTTCTCCCTCAAATTAAACATACCATTAAAGATCTTTAAATTTCACTAAATAGATGTCACAAATTTTACTTAATTTCTTATCTATTTTTTTGTATTTTCATTTTTTTAAATCAAACACACGGGGAGTCAAAAGCTGAAAATAGTACCTTATACTTTAAGGTCATAAATCATGTTCATAATCATGACCAAACATGTTAATGGTCTTCAAAGACAGATTACCCTCATTGAAATGACCTTTGAATTACATTCTCAATCAATTCAACTTTACATGTTTTGCTATCAAAATATTTTTAATCAATAACATGGCCTTCAACTAAAATGTGTATATACCTTTGTTAAATTACAAAATAAAGCTTAATTTCATTAGTATGAAAATCAGTGAACATATGAAGTTAAAGAATTATGCTTATTTTTGTCTTACTAGTAGCAATATTTTTTTGTGTATATAAGTTAACATGATTTTAACTTTTTTTTTAACCCAAATCATCCAATTTTACTTTTTCGTATGATTTTATTATTGATGAATTCAAATATTTGTTAGCAAGACTTAAATCATTGTCTGAAAGTAAAAAATTAGCAGTTAATACTTAGTGATATAATTCCTAAAATACGTTATTAGGGACTTATATTCACATTTTTTAAGCGTGAAAAATATTTATTTGGAAATTTCAAACACTTTAATGATTTTTTTTTAATTGTCAGTGTTTTATTAGACTCAGACAATCTAATAAACTACAAATCTATCTTTTAAAAAAATTATAATACAATTTAATATATTTTTTATTCCGGATTTTTTTTTCAAAATTTTGGTTTTAATCTTGAAACAACCTTTTAGCACTTTTTTTCTTATATTTTTTCTCTAGTTTAAATTATTGTTTAACAATATTAAGTGATAATGTAACTATTATCTTATAACAACTATATAATTTTTTAATAATTTATATTATTAATCTTTACATTTGTTCAAATACGTAAAACTATTAATATACTAGAATCTTATAACAACTATGGATGGGAAATTAAATGTTATTTAAAAAATATAATATTATTGCATTAGATTTCTTGATCATTTAACAACTTATCGGATTAATAATGCGATTACTAAGTTATGAATTAAATTTTTTAAAATAAAAAATAAAAATAAGAGAAAATTGTATCCACTATAAACACTAACATTTTATTTAAAACAAAAAATAGGAAAAATTTGATTACCACAATATCAAACAAGAGATAATAATTTTTTTGTTAATATAAATTAAGTAAAAATAAAATAGTGACAGTAACACTATACTTGACAAAAAATAGAAATAAAATAAAATATAAAATTATCAACCCTAAAATCTTCCAAATGTTTATTATCTCATATGAATAGTAATCAATGAACACTTCAACACTTACATATTTTATAAACACTTGATCAACTTATTATTTCCTTGCCTTTTTTTTATCAGTTCAAATATCGTATGACTTTTTATACTTGGTATGTCTTTAAACATTGTTGGTAAAGTTGACTTTAAATAAAATTAACTTTTAAGTAAATAATTTATGTTGGGATTAGAGGTGTCGTTCATCCAAGTCTATATCTGCATAAATTTATACAGTAAAAAGAATTGTGTATACCTCACATTTTAAATGAATTTTTATTTCCATAAGTCCTACAAAATTCAGATTAAATGGGTTAAGTATACATTAAATTTATTTAATGTTAATTTATTAAATTTTATACCATTAATAAAAAAATAGATTTGGTGTTGAATTATACTTGATGGTATAAATTGCTCACAAGTAAATCTCGTTTAATATATGAGTTAATAGGAAAAAAAACAAATATAAAAAAAATCAAACTTTTACTCGCGAGTTGATCATGCGCGTGATTCACGGAATTTTGACCAAATAATATTTGAGAATTGCCTAAAAATCTACATATATTTGAGAATTGCCTAAAAATCGTTATAAAAGCATGTAGGTGTAGTTTTTCCTTATTTTACTTAGAGTTCACTGAAACATTCAAACATGGTAAAAAAAAAATTAAACCAAAATTATTTTTTACCTAATAACAACAGCAAATTTACATTTACATTTTGTACATGTTTGAGTTGTCGTCAAACTCAACCCACATTATAATATACACTTCTGCATAAATAAGACCTAATTTCACTGTAATTAAAAATATGAAAACTATATTTTGATACCCTCTAAAAAACACTCATTTAAAAAATACAATTTAATAATATAATAAACATATTAATATTTTAAACTATAAAATAAAAATATGAATATATTTAATAGTAACATGATTGTTTTTTCTTATGAATAAGCTCCTAAATATCAAAGTCATAAAAGCCATTAACAGAGTGACCATTACGTACACTTAAGTCACTTTTTACTCTCTCCAATGGCACGGTAGATAATAGAATGATGCAGCAACATTTTTTCAAAACATAATGATAAAATAGTTTGTAGAAAGCATGAATTCGCCGGAAAAGCTGCCAAGAGTGCTCCGTTTGTGCGTAGACAGAGACAATGAAGCGTCTTCTGCTGCTACTGAGTGGGTGGAGTGTCATGTTCACCGCTTCATGACGCGTTTTCTTAATCCATCCCTCGAGTTACACGCTAACAACAAGTTACAAGTTACAAGTTAGAAATACTTGTTATATCATGTTACTTATTGTCTGATTGTGATGCTACCATCGTGAGTTTTATAGTGAGATAGATACCATATCAAACTATATCTTTCTTCACTTCAATAATAATTAAGGCTCATCATGTAATTAGTTTTTTAAAATGATATATCAACGGTGCAGCTTTTCGTCTTAATTAGTTATAATATATTGCATTGATGATCCATATACCACTTGAATATTGCGAGCTTTTTCATAAATTTCCGTAATTACGAGCTACTTAATTGCTGTGTTATTTTTCTGCAACTGACTACAACGACACCGTCAACATATATTCTGTATTTCGAAATTATGATGAACTTGAACGGTATGAGTGTTTCATAGTCTTCTATTTCGATCATGTCATTTACTTTGCATACCCCTTTTTAGCTGTGTGTCCAAACTTCTACGTAAATCACAATTAAATTTAATATTTATGTTGATCTGATCTGATTATTAATGAGTGTTTTGTGAGAAACTTTAACAGAAGTTTTTTTTTTTTCAGAAAAGAAGAGTCCCTTAGCATCACACATTCTCATCCTAATTAACAACGTTAGCATGCCATTCAAATTATTATGCAGCCCGAACATGAAAAAAAGTATTGACATAAGAGGACAAAGATGAACACAACTTGGAAGGCGAGATAATCACATTTCAATGAAGAAAAAGAGACATTTGAAATGCAAGATGCGCTAAGAATCCACTAAG
>Ga0123341_1006742_pt1 | contig 10404 bp, 9 predicted proteins | sample Turbeapinknodule_FD_89959 | JGI IMG/M metagenome (GOLD analysis project Ga0123341, IMG submission 89959) | Root nodule microbial communities of legume samples collected from Mexico - Turtle bean Mexico pink nodule | ecosystem: Host-associated > Plants > Roots > Nodule | place: Mexico: Nepantla...
ATTGATTTCAGTTCATTCTGTAACAAGTGTAATTCGTTCTGAATACTTTGTAAATTCTGGTGTTGTAAACCAAGGAGTGTTGTGTGCTCTTGAGGTTGTCAAGATCAACATTCTTGGTGTGTGTTGAGCCAAAGGAAGTGTGTTTCTTGAGGGGTTCAAGGTCACTTCTTTGGTGGTTTTGTGTGTAATCTGTATTTTGATTGCGTATTGGATTGCCTAGTGGATTCTGGGGACTGGATGTAGCTCTTGGTTTAAGAGTGAACCAGTATAAACTGTTTGTGTATTTCTTTCTTCCCTTAAACTCATTTAAATTCAGTTGTTGTTGATTTGCTGGTATAAACAACCGATTGTTTTTCTGGTGCTTTGTTGTTTTGTGCTTTGTTTCTTGGCTAACTGAATTCCTAATCTGGTTTCTTGCAAAGAAATTCATTCTAGCTTAAAAAGTTTTCGAAAACCCCCCTTAAACAATTCACTCCCCTCTCGTTTAAGGCCATATATTCTAACACTCTGGAGGTAACACAGTTACGTTATATCCTGTGAGACCTCAAGGTTCCAATTAGCATGCCTACACCTTTGTATTGTGATAACCAAGTGACACTCCATATTCAAGCAAATCCTGTATTTTAGGAGCGTATGAGATATATCGAGATAGACTGTCACATTGTACGGGAAAAGTTGTAAGCTGGTATGATAAGTCCATCATATGTCTCTTCACATTGTTAGTTAGTAGATATATTTATTAAGCCTATCGGAAAAGATTAGTTCGTGACACTAAGCAGACCTTTATTGCTAATGAGGGCAAGGGAGATTTTTAATTATTTATTTGTTTATTTTGTCCTCGACTTAAAGGAGGTACTCAACCCTCGACTTAAGTTTATTTGTTTTTTGCAAATAAAGGGAAATTTAGGTGTAAATTTGAATGAAAGACAAAAGATTTTTAAAGGTCTTGAGGAGAACATTTCACCTCAAAAGCTTTTAGAAAGGCCCAACTATTTGGGTGAAGCTTGCTAGGAGTCATGTTCATGGCACTAAGCATTCAATTTAATGAGATAAATAAAACAAAATGTGGAGTTCTTTGCAAAGTTCATATAAACTCGGTTTAAGTCATCACAAGCTTCTGTCGAGGATGAACTCGATCATGGAGTCATAACGGACACTGAAAGAGGATTACAAACTCCTCGACGGTTATGAAAGTTTAGTAAAACTACCTGCAATCCGAATAACTCATATTGACTTAAAAACTTATTTTTGTTGCAACATACTAAGAAACCTAATACATAGTAACAATTTGTTTGAATATTAACATAGATCCAAAATTTTACAAATATAACTTTATTCTACATAGAGTACTTACTCAATGTCCTTCATACTCATTAAATGCTTTTATATTTCTCTAATTTCTTACTAATTTCACAATTGAAAAAACTTCTCTAGGTGAATCTTCACTCGATGTTTCATCAACAAAACTATTTAGAAGAAGAATCAACGAGAAAGTTTAGTTAATATATTACATTTAAAAATTTATATTTCATAAATAAAAATTTAAGTCCCATATATATGCTAAAAAAAAAATGGAGCCATCTATTTCTTTTTTTAGTGGTAAAACATTATTTTTCATAACATAATATAATAAACTTGCGGGGCAAGTATTGAGTTCAACTTAATTCTAGTTCAACTTAACACAAGATATGCTGTTTTCAAAAGGAATGAGTTATATAATATATTGTACCATTCCAAAACACTTTATTCTACAAACTCATGTTGACCAAATTATCATTCACAAATAAACTATGTTTTTAATTATGCATATATTAATTCATCTCTACAATAGATGACTCCGTCAATTCAATTGCAGACAAATTTAAAAGGTTGAAATTAAGCCAACCACACTTCCAAAGGACAACCAAAGCTATTGCTTCCTTTTTTTTTAAATAATGTTATCCCCAATTCGATTTTATTTTTTAAGAATAACTTTAAATCCTTGTTTTCTTATTAATATTTCTACTTATTAAATGGAAGAATATTAAATTTTATTTTAGTTTAACATTTTATAAAATAATTAATATAAGCATATAAGAAATAAAAATACTATTATTTTTTACCTTTAATTGAATATATAGTATCAACGGTAAGTTAAACTTTTCTTATCAATAAAGTTTCTTATAGATATATTAACCACCTTTCCTAGCTGGTGAATTACTTTGTTTTTAATTATATTAATATTAATAAAATGGATTATATTTCCAAAAGTAATGACTAATATAATTGAAGCAAACTCATAACGAATAACTCCGCTTAGATAATTCCCTTGTATTTAGGAAATAATTATAATTAACTGAATTGTTTTTATTTGAATTTATATTGATAACAGATATTAAATATCTATAAATGACTTATATACGTAAATAAAATTTTCAATTAATTATTTGAATAAAATATTTAATTAAGACCTATCAACCGATTTATTTATTTATCTAGACCAATTTAAATGTTTAATGAGTTTAATTTTTTTATATTCTAAAGTATAAAAATTGCATACTATTTATCGATTATTGAGAACAATTATTTCTTTCCCTCAAACAAACAATTATGATTTTTTTTACCAAGGTTATAGTTTTCCACATGAGTTTTTTTTATTCAAACAAAAGAAAATAATTATAAATGACCAAATTTTCATATAAATATCTAAAATGGTTATTATGTAAATCAACAAACTTACTGTATGATGATTAATTAATAATATACAAATGTATATATTTTTTAAAATACTATGGAAAGAAACATTTTTTTTCTTTTGTTAACATATTCCATTCATTAAATTTAACTAAAATCTACAAACCCCCTTAATTTTTCCCACTCATTTTTCATTTAAATAAAACCACTCTATTTCCCAACCCCACCTCATCCACTTTCATCAGTTTTTCTGACAACTTTCAATCCTCTCACTATTCATATTCATCCCAAATATTTTTAAAGTACTGCATTTGTTATTCTACATCAATAAATATAACCAAAATAATAAAATTTTCAATTTTAAGAAAACTGATAAAAAATTATAAGGATCAAAATTAAAAACATAATTATTTAATCTGAACTATATTTTTGTTATCTTCGTTTCACTAAAAAAATTACACATTTTTTCTTTAGTTAATTTGAACTATTTTATTTTATTTTATTTAATAATATTTGTTCTAAACTACTCTAATACTGATTAACTTTTATTTTATTTTATGCAGAAAGAATATTTAAAAAATATATTAAAAAGTTAGTTAAATTTAATACATTTGACTAATTTTTCATTAATAATCAATAATAATTGGTGTGGAGTTAAAAAGAAAGAGAAGTATTTATAACATAAATAATAAATATAAACAGATATAGGAAAAAAAGAAAGCATAGAAACAAAACTCAGAAACAGATACATTTCTTATTCTCTCATATTTCTTTGCACAAAAGTCACAGACAAGAGAACTTCAAACACAAACATAAACAGAAAAAGAAACAGTGAAAGAAGAAGAAGAAGAAGAAAGCAACTAATTACGTTTTCCCTTATGTAATGCATCAAAAGAAATCCGAACTCCAGATCGGAAAAGAAAGCACCGGCGTCTCTTCCGATTTCAGACCCCTCCATCATCACCACCACCACCACCACCACCACCCTCACCACCACCTCAACTACCACCACCCTGTCCCGAACCTGACTCCCAACCCCAACCTCGAAACCCTAACCTCCACCGCCCCATACAAAAGACCCTCACTCTCCAAATCCCAAACCCTCCACAGATTCCCAAAACCGCGCCACGCTACCGCTCCCTCCGCCACACCCGCCGCCGCAACTCCACGTGGCTCTCCTCCGCCTTCTCCCTCCGACGCCGCCTACGTCACCGCGTCCGCCTCTTCCTATTCCTCTCCCTACCATTCTTCTACTTCCTCGTCTCCCACCCTACAAATTCCTTCCTCCTCGATTTCCTATCGGCGTTCTTCTTCTCTGCCGCTCTCTTCTTCTCGCTCAACCTCGCTCTGCCACGAATCCCCTCCCTCCGACTCTTCCTCAAGCCCAAGGCCCGGCCCGCGCTCAAGCTCCCCGTGTTCTGGGCCCGGCCCGCCCAGCCCGAGTTTCAATTCTCCGTGGTTGCGTATTCTAACGGCGACGTTTACGAGGGGGAGTTCAGGGGAGGGAAGTGTTGTGGGAGCGGGGTTTACTACTACAGCATGAGTGGGAGGTATGAGGGGGACTGGGTAGAGGGGAAGTACGATGGCTTTGGGGTGGAGACGTGGGCCAGGGGGAGTAGGTACCGGGGGCAGTACCGCAAGGGGCTTCGCCACGGGTTCGGGGTCTACCGGTTTTACACCGGCGATGTTTATGCCGGGGAGTGGGCAAGTGGCCAGAGCCATGGCTGTGGGGTGCACACGTGCGAGGATGGGAGCAGGTACGTGGGGGAGTTCAAGTGGGGCGTTAAGCATGGCCTTGGACACTACCATTTTAGGTATGGAAATAGTTGGGTTGGTGGGGTTGGGGGATGATAAGTGTGTGTTTGTTGTTTTCATTGAAGTGACGTGGTTTATGGTTTGTGATTAGGTGTTTTTATTCTGAAAGTCACATGGTAGTGAAATTGGGTATGAGGTTGGTTTAATATATGATCAATTTTGGACCCCGAATCAATATTTCATCGTGGAACTGAGTGTGTGAATGTTTTACTTGAGATCGCGGTAACTGGTGTTTTGACGTGATTGTGTGGATTGGGTAGTGTGAATAGGACATGTGTGTGTTCTAATTGTTTGTGGGTATTGATTGACAGATGTGTGTTGGCTTGGATTGTTGGAAGTGTGCTTTGTCTTTGGTTCCTTAGGTTTGTGGATTATGGGAATTTCTTACTTCTGGACAATGTTTTGGTGGCCGTGTGTATGTTTGAGTTTCGTTTTGCTGTTTAGCTGATGGTGTTTGGGCTTTGACAAATGGGAATGGTGTTGTGCCGGCTTTTGTTGGATGTAAACTTATCGCATGCTTGTTTTGTTTTTGTTTTATTTGTTGTTTGTGTGAAGCTTTTGAGTTACCTTGGCAGGATTTGTGCGTGTATGAGTTTTTTATGTGATGCTATTTTGTGTACCTATTGGTAGCAATTGTGGAGCATAATATGTCATGCACTTATTGCCAAGCCATTGCTTTTTTTTTTTTTTATCTTTTAGGATGTTAATTTTGAGTGTATCGTTAGCCTTTTCCGGGAAGAAACTAAGTTGTAAATGGACCTAATACCGATAGCATATTATGCTAATAATGATAGTTTATTTCACCTGCATTGGCATTTGGCTACCAATTGGCCAGCTGTGTGGAAGTAAATAAGTGGGAGTTTAATATTGAAATCAAAGATAAGATGCAGCAAGCATGAAGTTGGTCAAATTGCTTTGAATGGATGGCGTGAGACTGATACTCTTGGTTCAAAAGCGCCTGTATCCACTACAACTATTTTATAGAAAGCCACATTCATTTGTGGTGTCTGACTAGTTATCTGATACAAAACATCAGTGTGAAATCCTTCCCTCTTATCCTACTACATTTAGTTTTAAAGCAGTAAATATCTAGGGAGTAGTAACTTAGTAAGTTTAAGTTTGTGGGGGAGATGAATCGTGAAGTAGGTAAAACAAGCATGCTTCTTACTCTGATCATGGTCTAAAGAGACCATCGGAGCAATCATTTCTATCTTCCTGGATCAGTAAAACACAAATCGATTAGAAGGGTACAGATTGTAGAATTATCAATTCAGTAATGAAGTAGTATTGGCGGATATCACATATGTGATAATTCCTGTATCTGTAATCTTCTACGAGGTGTAAAACAGGGGACATTTTTCATAGGAAGTAAAAGGAAAAGGAGTCGACAGAAAGCATTTTGTGATATTGTTTGAGTTCATTTTCATTATCTTAGTGAATAATCTCATGTCCTTCTTGAGGAAAACCATTTTAAGGGAATACATTATTTCCTTATTATTTTATATTCCTTTTTTATTCATTTTTGAATGAAGATCATATAATCGTCTATAAAGTAGACAACAACAATGTAAAATCTTAATGCATAAAAACTGAAAAATTTAAAACGTAAACAATATATGTATGTATTCATGCTCTTAGGAGTTATCTTCATTATTGCTACTTTTGGTAAAAAGGTATCTGCTCCCAAGGATAGAATCGGTTTCAAAGGTGCTTTATACCTCTCAAACTTTAAAACAATAGGGTATTTCACAACTTGGCTTTGTGATCTTCAGGTCATGTAGCAATAATTCCAACTATTTGGATGCCACGTAGCTTAATTTGGCAAGCTTCTACAAGTGTGGTGTCTTTTCTTCTTCTTCTTCTTCTCTCTGTCTCTCTCCCTGTTTATTCCACTTAAGGAAATCAGTCAGTTTAAAACAAAAAGGACTATTTGTTCTCTGATCAGAGCATGTTGGTTGGTACTGTTACAAGCGGAAATAACACAAGGGCAAGTCAGGAAATGGGAAGAGATAAGAATAATTCTGTTATGGAGAATGGACATGTGTCAAGTGATCGATGATTGTGGGCAACCAAAAAAGTGCGATGATGAGGATGGTGAATTCATGCTTGTGGGATTATGTGTGAGATAGCAATTAATTATATAGTATCTGAGAGGATTAAAGAGGGTTATGGATATTGTTGCATTCTGTTTCTTCTTTCTAGTGTCTCTGTAGTTGCTATTGCAATATATCAACCTTCGTCTTCATTGTAATAGACCCAACATTACAATAATACATACAAAGCTTTTACCATATACACCGTCATTCATTAATTCATTATTTCACTTCTTAAGTGATTTTTACCTCATTACAGGTACTTTGTTGTGCATCTACCACATTACAAGTATCAGTGAATAGGATCTTGGGCATGCAGTTAATGAAATTTGGTGCTTAATCCTATGATGCATGAGAACATTCTTCTGATTTTTCCTTGAATGTGGGTTCCTCTCTTCTAAGGATCATTGGTGTGTTATCAATGAATTGAATTATGTAGTGCTTTGTTTGGTTCCTTTTTTGTTGCTCACCAGTAATATTTTTCATTTTTGTTGTAACTAATTATTTCTGTTATCAGAAATGGGGATGCATATGCTGGGGAATACTTTGCTGATAAGATGCATGGGTATGGCGTATATAGTTTTGCAAATGGTCATTGTTACGAAGGATCCTGGCATGATGGCAAAAGGCAAGGTCTTGGAATGTATACATTTAGAAATGGAGAAACCCAGTCTGGTCACTGGCAAAATGGAGTCCTTGACATTCCCAGCACACAGAGTGCCACCTATCCTGTTTCTCCTGTTGGTGTCAATCATTCCAGAGTACTAAATGCAGTGCAGGTACACTCTACATTTGTGACTTAGTTTACCGTAAGTTATTGTTAAATGTTCATTCCTGATTTATCATTAAAGAAAAAAGACGTTTAGAATGATCAGTCTGGACGATTCCATTTTGTCATTGGTGCTTTTCTATTTTATGACAATGTAAAAGCATGAACCAGTCTTCTGAGGTCATTGCACTATCCTCTTTTTTGAGAGATGCTTAAACTACACCCCTTCCCTTGAACACCTTACTAATTTTGAATACAAAAAGCCTAAATAGTTATGAAATGAAAAGTTATAAATGCGCCTCCCAATAATATTTTATATTTTTTATAGCTGTTATTATCACTAGCAATTAGCTTTGAAAATCTATTAACAACTTTAGTATTTTAGAAGGTCAAATGGAGTTTTATATAGAGCTAGTATTGGCTTTGAAATTTCATCTCATGAAATTGATAGTGTCAATCATGTCTAGAATCACAGTGAAACAAAAAACTCTAAAATATTTTTTTTTCCATTAAAATAGACTCAAATGTAGATATATTCATCTTTCAAGGGTGGGGAGTGTATGTATTTTAAAATAAGAGGGGAGAGATTATAATTTAAGCATCTGTTGAAGGAAAAAAAATTACTCTACCTTTTTTATGTGAAATGTTTTAGTTATGCATTCTTATGATTTCAGTTACTGTCCTGTATCTCATGCTTTCTTGTAATTTTTTATTACTGAATCTGCAAATTTGTTATAATAATTTTCTTTGGGTGTATTTCTGTCTCCAAGGTTGGTTTCTTATCTTCATATGAATGAGTGATTTTTAAACTGAAATTCCAATAAAAAATGTAGTGTTACACACACAAGAAATTTAGCCAGAATTTTCACAGATTTCAGCTAGATTCAAGGGTTGTTGAATGAGATATGGTAAAAGTCCCCCATTTATTCAATAATAAAAAAAAGATGCCACTCATTCTGTCTGAAGTTCGGTTATCTACAATTTTTCCATATGGACAAAGCTGAGAGAATTTCAGATACTTGAGCATTTTCTTTTATATGTATGAAATTAGTTCATTTGAATAGAAGGAAAGAAGAGACAAAATTAACTGCAACCAGCTAGTTTGCATCACGAGCTTTCATTACATTATCAATAACGTGTGTGTTTGTGAACAAACAGGAAGCAAGAAGAGCAGCTGAGAAGGCCTATGATGTGGCCAAGGTAGATGAAAGGGTGAATAGAGCAGTAGCAGCCGCTAATAGAGCAGCCAATGCAGCTAGAGTAGCTTCTGTCAAGGCTGTGCAAAATCAAATGCATCATAATGTTAACAGCAAGAGCATCCCAATCTCCATTGTGTGAGGGTATCAGCTGCAACTTTTGTTACAGTAAAGATGCACGAGTTTGTTGGAAGAGATCGATATTTTAAATTGCACCCTTTACACTGCCATCATCACCACAGGCTGAGAGCAAGCAGATTTATTATCCTCTGCCATAAGTCTTGTATAGAGGGAGAAAGGGTGATATGCCTTCCACTTGGTAAAAATCTACATATACACATATTTTTTTATTTTTCCTTTGCCTACATGTAAATTTATGTAGATGTAAATGCTGTGGTGTGGGTGAAACCTCAACCCAGCTACTGTTGTAATATCACTTGGTAAAATAAGGAGAGAAACATCTAGCTCAAAATCTTCTATTTCCCCTGCTTGATATCTTTGCTTTTATCTGACTTTGGAATGAGATATGTTTTTTTGTTACCTGTTTAACTGGAGTTCTCCATTGGTTTTGTATTTTGTAACTTTAAATGGTAAATATGAGAGTTTACAACTATATTTTGTATCAATAATTCTGCTTGGTGTAAAGGTTGAAAGAGAGATTAGCTTAAAGTGTTTTGGGTGTGATGTTTTGTTTTCTATTCTAATGTCTGCACCTTTTATGTTAACTGAAAACAATGCTCTATCTTTATTCAGTGGGACTGGGAGAACATGTGAGAAAAGCTGACTAGTAACAAGTCTGAATTTATTAGATCTGTGAAATTTATTTGAGCTTTCAAAAGATGCATGAGGCATTTGGTTTTGGGGATTGAATTTGAAAACATTTAGAAAGAAGTTCTATTGAACAGAGTTATTATTTAGTCATCGGAAAGTGTTAGAATTGATTTTCTATCAGGAGAAGAAGAGGGCCTTAAAAGAGATTTTGGATATCAGATACCAATATCGTGTCTTTTTTGCCAAACTGAGTTAAAAACATGGATTAAAAAAAGTGTATGGTAAACTTTTTTGGTTAAGATCACGAGTATATTTTTAAAAAAATATAGTATATGTATTTTCAGGTGAAGTTGGATTTTGTTTCTTGCCTAAATTTTAAATCTCCAAGATCCAAGATACTTGCAATGAGTTATTAGTTTTTTTTACGTGAGAGATAATTTTCAGTGTGGATTGGATTAAGATCTTAAAATATATTATATTGATTTATCATTAATGTGAATATTATAATATAATTTATACTGAATTTCTTTTGTTGTCCATTTCAATACTTTAGTTATTATAATTTTTTTTGAAGTTTGAAGTAGAGACTAAAAGAACTTAGAAACATATTTTTTTTTCTTAAAACATATTTAATTATATTTTTTTTAAATTGATATCAGACGGGCATGAATATTATATGATTTGAAATACTTTATTATATGTGCTCTCTTTCATTCTAAGATATCAAATAGACGTGTATATCAATCTTCATTGCTGTTGTTGATAATTGAATAGGTGGCAATGTGTCTGAGACATCCCATCATCATCATCATCTTGAATGAAAGACAACTTTATAAATTAAATTTGAAAGTTGATTGGATGCAGGTAAAAAATCATCGATACAGAAAGTCTGGACCATTATTTTGCTTGATAGAAGAAAAACAGAGTATTGACAAGAGGAATACTTCTTCCAATACTTCCTTATTTTTTTACACCCCAATAAATTTTGTATTTCAGAAATGTCCTTATATAAAAATGTTCAAATATATTTTTTTGATTGTGTAATGTGAAGATTTACTACATTACGGAATTTTAATATATATATATA
>Ga0123341_1006744_pt1 | contig 10402 bp, 7 predicted proteins | sample Turbeapinknodule_FD_89959 | JGI IMG/M metagenome (GOLD analysis project Ga0123341, IMG submission 89959) | Root nodule microbial communities of legume samples collected from Mexico - Turtle bean Mexico pink nodule | ecosystem: Host-associated > Plants > Roots > Nodule | place: Mexico: Nepantla...
AATAAAATGTTTAATTTTTGGTACAAGAAAAATAGACAAAATAAAAAAAGAGTATATTATTTAATTGATTTAATAAAAAAATAAAAATAATATATCCACATATTTTTTACTAAACTCAATAATTTTTCCTAAAAAACATTTCGTACCAAAAAGAACGATAAAAACAGATGAAACGAGGTTAGATGGTGTTATGGAAAGATATTTACGCAGCAGATATTTTATCTAAAAGTAAAAAAAATCAGTTATATATCTTGTTCAGCAGGGCGGTGGGCAGGTGCACACCACCAGTAGCTATAAATGAAAACTCTCCTCTCTCGCATCTTCTTCACTTTTCCACCATCTCACAACCTTAACATCCTCTTACCTCATGTCAGACCATAGCCAGAACAAGGTGCGTGCGTTTCCCCTTTCTTTTTGTATCTCATTGGATTGCTTTATTGTTTTGTGTTCGGAAAGTTTATTGACACCCGAATAAAATACCTGATTTCGGTTATTTGGGATGATAAAAGAAGCCAAAAGAGTTATATGGGTTTTCCATTTTTTGTTATCCAATTTTTCTCCTTTTATCCTTTTCCATTCCTCCGGTGGCCTGGCTAGGAGACTCTTAGGTTTTCTTTTGTGTATAAAAGTCGGTTCCTTTACTGAAGATTTTGGTCCTTGGGTTTAAAAAGGGAAGACCCACTGGCTCAGTTTCGTCTTGATCTCTCTTTTTGTGTGTGTAATGTTTGGTTTATTTATTTGGGGGCAGGAGAGTTCTGAATTGGGTGTGTAATGATAAAGATTTCTCAGTGCTTTGGTCTTGATTTTATTTTTATGATCTTTTGTTTGTTATTTAATGGATCTTCTTGATTCCTTTGCTGCTCATGACTCTAGTTTCTGGTTAATTTATTAAGATTCAATGATGTTCTACTTTGCTGCTGGCTGCTAACGTTGTATTAAGTTATTTAATGTGCGATCCGTCTTACTTGTCAATTTCAACAATTGTTGCAAGTTTCTTGTCCCAGGATCTTAGTGCTATTATGTTTCTTGTCTTCAACCTTTTTACCAGCTTGTTACTGTAATTTATCAAATCTAATATGATTCTTGCCCTATCTACCTACCCCTTTTTATTTTTTTATGCAACATATATGGGGCTTAGATTTTGAATAACTGAATTGCAGGAAGACCTGGTTAGCACTCTATATTCTGCTGGTCAGTGTCTACCGATTGTTGAGGATTTCTTAATGAAAATGGTGTAATTTTGAGATTTATGGAATTGGAGATTTTTTTAAAAAAAATTATCCGGTTAACTTGTACCAGTGTGAAGAAGTCGTATATTAATGACATGACTTCAGATTTGTCAAGGTGAAGTGGTGACACAACTTCAGATTTGTCAAGGTGAAGTGGTGACACAACTTCAGATTTGTCAAAGTGAAGTGGTGACACTACTTCAAGTTTGTCAAAGTGAAGTCATGCCAGTATATCAGTATGATATGACTTTAGTGTAAGAGAAGAAATCGTGCTTGACCGACACGACTTTGATTAATTTTAATTCAGGTTCATATATTTGTTTTTTTTTTTTTAATGAAGTTGTGCTAGCATGATACCATTTTAGTTGTTTTTATATTAGACTGAAATCGTAAACCCTTTACACGACATGTATAGGATTATTTTTATTTATATTAATATTAATATATACGGTTTTATATATAAAAAAATGATTAATATGTTATTAATTGTCTCATTTAAAGTGAATAGTAATGTGGACATGTATAGGATTATTTTTATTTATATTAATATTAATATATACGGTTTTATATATAAAAAAATGATTAATATGTTATTAATTGTCTCATTTAAAGTGAATAGTAATGTGGACGGATCGATACAATCGTCTTATTCAAGGTATTTAGTTCAACGGTAATGGCTATTTGCATGACACGACAACATATAAGCAATGGTACATTAACCATATTATATGATACATATCGTCTTCGGAGTCTACATTTGACAATCATGTAAGTTTACTCGTTATACTTTTCATTATGTAATTTTATTTATCTAAAATTTGACATTGTTTCCCAACACGTCACATGACCTTGACTAACCCCAACCCCAACTTCCTTATCAGCATGTTGGGTCTTCTTATTGTCAACATGACTAGGTACTTGGTTAGTCCAGTCAACTAGGTCTTTAGTAACTACCGATGTCCATATACATGGATCATCATCACCATTTGTCTTTTTATTTTCCACACCAACAAGTTTCGCACACATACAATATTTTCCCTAATTAACCAAATCTTTTTTCCGGTCCACCAAATATGTTTGGAACTTCGACATTCACCCCTCCATTTACACACAATCTCACATCATCCATGTATTATTATTGACCCACATTTGTCCTCACAAGGACTCGATAATGACGGTGGCAATGATGATGATGATGAAGACAACAATGATGATCCACCTCCACCTCTTTTTAAACATCACCATCCACGAAGGCCTAGAAGACAAACAAGAAGACCATCTTGTAGCACTTCCTCTAATAGATAAATTATTTGATATAGTGTAACAATATTCATATTTTAATTTAGTTCCAATTTGCATTATTAACTTTCCCCTTTTTCTTCATTTTGGGGTCAAATAAACTTGGATTAAGATTAATCAAAGTCGTGTGAGTCAAACACGGCTTCCCCTCTTACATTAAAGGTATGTCATGTCATGCTAGCACAACTTCATTTTGACAAATCTAAAGTCGTGTCATGCTTGCACGATTTCTTTTACAACAAGATCATATCATGCTGACACGACTTACTTATATGGTAAATCTTTTAAAAACTACTCATTTCGGTAAATTCTTCGTAAAATTGCACCATTTTTGTTAAAAAACAAACTATTGAGTGTATAATATTTTTTAATAACTGTATTTTCATGCTTAATCTTCCTTGAAACGGCGTATCATTTTCAAAATACATGCAAAACATTTGAAATTGCAGTATTCCTTATATCTTGTCGATAAATGTGGCAATTTGACAGATGTCCACTTCTGTTGTCAATGTGAATGACTCCCTGACTGGTCACATCATATCCACTACAGTAGGAGGAAAAAATGGGAAGCCCAAACAGGTATTTTCGTTGTGAACCCCATCTTTCCTGTGATTTAAGTTATTAATATTTTTTTACCAGATTCTGAGTTTTTAAAAAGTTCACTTGAATTTTTAAATGTTGTGGGATTTAGAAGATTTTACCTTTGATCCATAGTAAACCTTTGAAAATTTAACGTCTTTGTTGATTATTCTTGTAGACTAGAAGATATCTGGCAGAACGCATTGTGGGGACTGGGTCATTTGGAATTGTCTTCCTGGTATGCCAATACTATATTCATATCAGTTACTATCTCCATATATCAGGCACACGGTGATAAATTTTCCTCTTAGGCTAAGTGCGTGGAAACTGGGGAGCTAGTGGCCATTAAGAAGGTTTTACAGGACAGAAGATGTAAGAATCGTGAGCTACAGTTAATGCGCATGATGGACCATCCAAATGTGATCTCTCTGAAGCACCGTTTCTTTTCCACTACAAGTGCAGATGAACTATTTCTTAATTTGGTGATGGAATATGTTCCAGACTCTATGTACCGAGTCTCAAAGTTGTATACTAATACTAATCAGAGCATGCCACTTATCTTTGTGAAACTTTACATGCACCAGGTATGCTTCAGATTTTCTAGTGATTGAGGAGGTTCTGTTTTTATCTTTTCACATCCTGATACAGGTCTGTGGTTCACATATAGATTTTCCGGGGTCTGGCTTATATCCACACTGTCCCTGGAGTTTGCCACAGAGATTTGAAGCCTCAAAATATACTGGTTTGTTTATATGTTTTAGCAGAATGCAATATTGACTTTCTTTCTGAAAAAGAAGGAACCATTTCCTGATCTGATGTAATTTTGTGTATTCTCTAGGTTGATCCTCATACACACCAGGTTAAGATATGTGATTTTGGAAGTGCAAAAGTGCTGGTATGTTTGATATCATTCTCAGTACATTCACATATTTTCGTGTGGGTCATTAATAATTATTATTATATGTAATAAATATGCCCATATTCCCCTTTAATATATTAGAATCTCAACCAAGTATTATAAAATATCATGACTGATAAGAAATTTGACAGAGCCACACAACAAAAATGTGTTGTAGTTCGAGAGCCCAAAGCCTTATAATCCAATAATTCCAGTGTTGGAAATCTCATACCTTGCAATTGGATCTTAACAATCACCTTTTTGTTGATGTAGATGACAAGGGTGTTGCAACTGTAACTGTAGCAAGGAGATGGTAAAAAGAAAACAGAGAATCTATTTTTATAAATTGATGTTTTGTTTACCAAGATGTGAAAAACTTAGTAGATCCTTTTTATTAATTTTTTTTTTGTGTGAAAACCAACCTAGGTTTAGAAGTTGGTTGTGCACAGTAAATGGTGGAAATCAAATATCACTGCACCCATACATTAAAAAAGGTTACTTTCGTAATTAATTGTGCAATTATTAATAATTTTTTAAAATATTTGTTTTAACCCCAAGATAAAATAAGAAATTGAATAGAAAACAAGGAAATTATGTTTTATATCTATTTTAAATAAATAGAGAGCTTCCTTACTCTGATCTAACCCTCGATGCAACAAGAAACTCAAAGCAATGCCATTTCTACTTGCTCCGTCATGTCATAGTCGTGTTGTTTCATTATTTTCGGAAGCTTCTTCTGCTTTCATTTCCTTCTTTTTCTCATCTTCCATGCTGTAATACTTTCCACATTTGAGTGGTCCTCTCGGAATAACTATATTTCTAACTGCTTCACCCTTCATACTCTGATTACTGGTTTCACACCTTGTAGAATTTCCCACTATTGCTACTATAATAAATTCATAATTCCATGAGATCGCACCAGTATTCTCTAAAGCAAAAGGCACTGCGATCACCACCCAGTAGGTGGCTGATTGATGGGAGGGACAAGGAGTACAGAGTGCTCCACCACATGAACTTCTTAAATATAGGGTGCTGATCTCTTGACCTGTTCAACCCTCTAGAGCTTCGAAGTCCTACAAATCTTCAATGACATGACCCTTGCTTGCCTGAACATTTTGTTCCCTTTTCTCTTACTCTTTCATTGCTTTTGCTAGTGCATGAACACCATAGCCACCCTTTTTTTCAAACCTTCTTATATTTCCACAATAATTATGTGATGATTCAGTACCTTCCTAACTGATACCCCATCCCCTTGTCTGTGGGATATGTATTGTCGTTCTCCACTGAAAATTGCTGAGCTATATATATCTATGTGTGTATCTATCTTGCCAGCTGTTACATTGTAACTTTTTTATGCGGTTTTTTGTTTTGGCCTTTTGGGTAGACCAGGCATTTTTGTCTTGTGATATTACTTTGTTTAGGGCCTTTTGGGTAACCCATCCAGTGTTTTGTTTATTCGAGATTTCTGGATTATTTTTATACATTAAACTTATGTCTTCATAAGCTTTTAAATTGTGACTCTATTACGATATGCAGGATTAATATTTTTCGGTGTTATTCCAACTGATGTTTGTTGCTTACTTGGGATTTTATGTGATCAGATTAAAGGTGAAGCTAATTTATCACACATATGTTCACTTTTCTATCGGGCACCCGAACTAATATTTGGTGCCACTGAGTATACAACTTCAATTGATATTTGGTCAGCTGGCTGTGTCCTTGCTGAACTGCTTTTGGGCGAGGTTTATATCATTGCTTTTCTTTTATTGTTAAAATTATGCAAATAGTCTCATTCAATAATTATTTACTACCTCCATGCCATCGGACAAAAAAATGGAACTTTTGAAGCCATTATTTCCAGGCGATAATGCAGTGGACCAACTTGTAGAGATTATCAAGGTGCGACTTACAGCATGTTAGGCTTTTAAGATCGTATCACTATTTTCATAAGAAGTCAGGTCTAAAATCTGTATTCCAGGTTCTTGGCACACCCTCTGAAGAGGAAGTTTGCTGTTCAAATTCGAACAATTTCAAGTTTTCACAGGTTAGAGCACATCCATGGCACAACAGCTGCACTGTTTACTCTTCTTCCACTTTGTTTTTTCAGATTATCAAATTTGAGTGTATAAAGGAATCCTGGACGTTCTAAACCTTAAAAATTTTGAGTGTAGATATTCTGCAAAACAATGCCTCCAGAAGCAATTGATCTTACTTCCCAGCTTCTGCAGTATTCCCCAACACTTCGTTGTACTGCGGTGAGTGTTTGCTTCAATTATGATTTATATTTCTCAGTGTGTAAATCATTTAGTCTTTCTTCAACATGCCATTATATTTCTTCTAAATCTTTATCAGTTAGCGACTGTTGTATATAGCAGTTTGAAGGATTTTTCTTTTGTCATGCAGCTAGAAGCATGTGCACATCCATTCTTTGATGAACTCCGGGAACCCAATGCTCTCTTGCCAGATGGTCGGCCATTTCCTCCTCTATTCAACTTTAAACAAGAGGTGAGTGTGGCTGCATCATCTTCATAGCTATGAATGAGGGTTACAAAAATCTAAATGGCCTAGCTAACTAAATTGATAGACAGCTTCATTATGAATACATACACATGATCTGATATTCAGTAAGTTCGTTGTATATGGTCTATTAAATGTTTTTGTTCTTTGTTTGCAGCTATCCGGAGCGTCTCAAGAGCTTATTGATAAGTTGATACCTGAACATGTGAAGCGGAAGATAGGGCTACCACCTACCCATTTTGGTGGAACATGATGTTAAGCTGTGCAAGGTGTATTCTAATGGCTACAAGTTAAAAGAGGGGTGCCATCTTATTGTCCAAATTACAAGTTGTTATTATACAGTGGCAGTGTAGTTGTGTGCCTGACTCCAGTCACCATCTCTATAGCATGGGTACCAAATTAAAGCTGTATACATACAAACATACCCCAAACATGGGCAGGACAATGTTGTTTGTTGGGTCTGTTTTCTTACTGGCAATGGTAGGACAGGACTCTTTCTTCCTGCACCTTCATATGTTCTTCTTCATCCTCGTACAAAACATATGTTCTTCTGACATCCTCGTACAAAACGTGAAAATAACTTTTTATTCTTTTCACTACCATAAATTAGTTTTTGATTATGTAATCCGGACATGCATTTGAAAAAATATTTTTTAGATTATATAATTCGGAGTCAAAAAAAGACTTTTAAATTATATAATTTGTAAGTTAATTACAAATTTGAAAAAAAAAATTGGATTACGTGATTTGGGTGGGACTTTTTGAAAATATGAAAATTTATGGAGTGGAAGAACATATGGAGGTGCAGGTGGAGGAAGAAACAGTCCAATGGTAGATATCAAATATGTGGTGTGACCCAAGCATGCCCTTCTCAAAGGTAATGCCGCCTGTTTCTCCTATCAAGTCTCTTATATTCTTTACCCTTCCTTTTTATTTTGGCTTAATTAACTAAAACTAAAAAAAATATCAAATGTCATTTATAGTAAAATTATTTCTTAAATAAAATTAAAAGATATATTTAATAAACATCAATATTTTCTTGGTATAAAAATTACAGTTAACTAGAAATATACTTTAGGTCAGTCTGATGGCATATTTTTTGTATGGGTCAGATCATGTGTTTTGACTTAGTAAATTTACTCCCATTGGATTTTTGTTATAATAAATTTATTAGTAGATTATTTTGTAAGTTTGTTATTTTTTATCTTAGTTTTCTAAGCATGTTTTTTAATAGATTTTGTTTTGTTTTGCTAACATCTTACCCCCTTTTCCGTTACTCTACATATTCACAGTATAATTTTTTTATTAATTTTTTGTGATAATTTTCAATTTTGATCTAAAAACTTATTTTAAATTAATTTACATTTTTTTAAATTTAAATTTTATATTAAATTATATTTTAAATATGTTAATATACAATCACATCTATTCTATCACATTAATCAATCTACAAACTTTTCAACTAAATCTAAACAATATTTATTTATACTTTTTTTTCTTTTAATTTTTTCTCAATCTAAATAAAACATGCACCTATTTATTTTGGAAAATACTATTTAATTTCTTAAACACATTTCATCACGTCCAAGGTTGAATATCTTGAAGATGTAAAAGATAACATGATAACAGATAACACAATAAATTCTCAATAACTCACCTATCATCTTATAAAAATAAATTTTAAATTTAATTTATTACTACAAAAAAATAGTTTAATAAGAGATTATATTTGTACATAAATCATATATTATAATTTGTATTGTATGTTTATAGTTAAGAATAATAAAAACGAAATTCAAAATAAATACATTTAACACTAAATATCTAATAATAGGACAAACATGTTAAAAGATAAAATGGTCATTGGTCATTAAACACGTTAACATTAAGTTGGGTTAGTTATTGTTGATCTTTTAACTAAATACTTATCTTCAGATAATTTTAAGAATGTTTCACAAACTAAACTTGATTTTATGATATGACAATTATTGTAAAGATTATATTTTAAAACTCTTATTCAGTGATGTTTTTTTTCATTTATCTTGAGCACTTAATTTATTTTAGACAAACTTATTTAGTTGTGACATAAAATAAACACATGACATTAGAACTAAAAGTAGGTGATAAGAGACTTCATATACTGCAACACACTCGAAATAATACTCGTTATTAAAGAATGTGTCATGATTTTTGCTGATTTTGCTGATTTTTTCCATAACTCCATGATGGATTGGACCTTTATAAATTATATGTAGGCTGATTCTCCATGCACCATATTATTTATGATTTCCACCCAACGTACACTTATGTAAAATTGTAAAATGTTTATTTTGTTTTTAATGATTTTAAAATTTTCTTTCTAGATATTTATATCTGTAAATTAAATTATAAAGTTCTGGATATACAAATTCGGAATTAATATGTCACTTTCGAATTTCATCATCCAGAAACTTATTTGAACAATGACTTTCTTGATGTCAAGATCCGTAAATAAATATAAATTAACTTTCGATCTCAATCCTCAACACCCTTTATAACACACCATTCTAGATATAAAAATTTGGAACTCATTATTCACTTCTGAATATGACCATCCGAAAACTTAAATGAAATATAAAAATGATATTTCAGATTTCGAAATCTATAATATATAAAAATGACTTTTAGATATTGAAATTTGTAAGCAAATATGTGAAAATAGCATAATGAGATTTTAAAACTTTTGTTGGGTGTGAATCAAAATTGATTGGGTGGAAGAAATTGTCTTATATGTATAGTATTCGTTTCAAGTCGATGAATCTAGTCTGCTCCTCGTAGAACACTATCGTGTATAGAGAATAAGACTAAAAAACTAGAAAAAGGCCAATAAGAACGAAAAAACTGAGAGATTAACTTTTATAGTTTTTACATTTATATGATCTCAGAGTAATTTTTTTGTAATCTTTCATGATTAAAAATGATCTGAATATAGGATTTGCAAGGGTCAGTGATGAATATTTTGTGGCACATATTGATGATGGTAATTAGGTTGATGGTGTAGTTTAGCCTAGCCAGTGTTTTATTTGGGAAAATAAGGTGACGCATGTAAATGGCTTGCACATGGCACGAAGCGGTGGTTGGATGTAATTAATGTATACCCCACAACCATAATACTATTATCACCCCTTCACAACCATTTTGTGCCAAATTGCATTGTCTTAATGCTCAAAATTAGAAGAAATAAAGGGTTTGAGTATTTGATAAAAAAATTAACATTAATTTTTGTTGATGAAAAAAAGTTCAGTTTAGGACACATTGAGTATATCTCTGTAGTTAGTTAAGTAGGTGTTTGTTTGGTGGGTACGAAAGCCCTATTTTTCTACATCACATGCTCACGGATTTAATTTATCTCTCACTTGTCTCTGTTTCATACTTTCATTTCATAGCCTGACTGACTGTTTGACCGTACATTAATAAACACGCTCACTTTTCTCTCCTTCCCTTCTCTTTCTGCTCCCAAATTTAATTTAATACTTTATTACGACTCCAAATATTAACACCATTTAATTTTATTTATTTTAAAATGATACTATTAATGTATTAAATTTATTTTTATTATTATTCATTTTTAAAATATTATTATTTATTACTAAAAACATACATATTTACTAGAAGCAGATAAAAAATAACTATAAAATGTTTAATAAAAAATTATCAATCTTGTTATATTTTATATCAAATTTTAATGTTTTGTTTGGACTAGGAACTCAATTTGAGGAAGTAAATTTGAGATGATTTGAAGAGAAAATGTAAAAAAGGTGAGTTTGTTTGAATTAATATAAATAAAATAAATTTTTTAGAAAAAGTTTGTCAAAATTTAAGAGAGTGATGTGATTTATAT
>Ga0123341_1006745_pt1 | contig 10402 bp, 4 predicted proteins | sample Turbeapinknodule_FD_89959 | JGI IMG/M metagenome (GOLD analysis project Ga0123341, IMG submission 89959) | Root nodule microbial communities of legume samples collected from Mexico - Turtle bean Mexico pink nodule | ecosystem: Host-associated > Plants > Roots > Nodule | place: Mexico: Nepantla...
GGCATTTTCATTTCAAATAATTCTATTTTTCATGACAAAACTAAGCATTTCAAGATCAAGTTATCTTTCTCTTTTAAGAGTAACACAAAGAGAAACTCAACCTTCCTGCAAAACTGAATATAAAATTCAGATATTTTAACAAAAGTACTTCAAAAGTCAAATTTGAAGCTTTGATAAGATATTTAACAAAAGTCCTGTCAAATGTCAAATTTGAATTTTTGACAAATAAATTAGGTGTGTGCAACTAATGAAACAAAAAGGAGTTTTTGTTGAAAATATGTCTAAAATAACTGTAACATAAATATTTTTTATTCAGTTTGTTTTATATTAAGTTGTTTGGAGTTTTTTAGTTGTTAAAGAAATATATGATTTACCAATATTTATGCTTTAAAATATGAAATATTATGGTATGCATTTTATGTATGTTATTTTTTAGCTCCATTAATGAACAAATCAATAAAAATATAAATCATTATCTCCAATTATATTTTACATCTTTACTGAGTACTATTTCAATATCAAAATCCAGGACTTAAACTTGCATGAGCTAATCAGATGTGCTAAGAGGAAACTCTTTTTTTGTGATAGAAGGAATTATATTAGTTAATTTGCCTCCATTGTAGATTGGATTTAATAGATTGTAAGTGAGGGGGTCACTTTTGTAGAGGTGAATAAACAAGACACCAAAATTTATAATGCCATTATACAAGAAAAAGAATGACATCAACTTTATAGGCTGTTCTAGAATTACAACAGAGAAAGAAAAAGAATGACATCAACTTTATAGGCTGTTCTAGAATTACAACAGAGAATGTAGAAAAGCCTCTAAGCTCAAACTACACAATTAGGCCATTATTCGGAAAAGCGTCTAAAATGAAATACAAAAACTACATGAATGAGGGGACTCATGCTACAAACATGACATACAAAAACTAACAAGTGATTGAGTAAATCTCTCATCTACTCATTTCTTGCATCCTGAAAGATAGGTCTGTGCAAGCAAGAAATACTTCTCTTTCTGTCTTTTGTACTCCTTGTATCGAAGGAAAAAGTAACCAAGATAATCAAATTCAATTGGGGACATCTTTGCCTGTTATCATCAGAAGCAATATCAACACTAAAGGACGTCATTCGACTATGAAAGCATTGAGAGAATAAAAGAGGCAATATACTACCTGAATCAGACCCCACAATGCCCAGAAAATATGAGAGGCAAGGGAAAATGTATTTGCCTCAACATACAAAGCTTCAAGATCTTTCTCGGACACCTGTATTATATTAAGTGATGATCTTAAAGAAATACAGGAGACACCCATTATAGAACACGAAAAAAAACTTATATTCCAATTTCCAATAACTTCTGTACCCTGAAGTGCAAGTGTATTCTATGTACATGATTACTAAGTAATATATATGCAAGATAAGGCTATTTCAAGTCAAAGTCAAATTTGAATGAACTTCAAGGGTACGACAAAAGTGGGGATTTCGGGAGGATATTCAGGCAGTTTTATGTAACAAAGATCAATCCAGCAGTAAAGGCAACCTAATATAGTTGATACACCAAAAGGGCTAGAGTGTCGAAGTGACCAAAGGCTAATGGAAAACAAAAGTATTCGTTCGAGTAAAATGCAATCATCACCAATAACCAAATCACACAATTTTTATTGACAACGAATTTAAGAAATTAATCACTGATAGGTAAATAAATTATGCAGCAAGTATAAGGAAGTATAGGCTGATTTCATGCCATCCTTGCCCCACCAAAAACATTAAAAATATTAAGAAAATTTACTTTTACAACAATCACGCAACACGAAGATCAAAATAGAAAAATCCATTATGACCCCTTACAACATTTAGTAAAACATTTAACCAGGATACCCTTACAAATGCAAGCACTGCTGAAGTTGTTTTAATCCTAAACAGCATAAAGGAAATATGTAACTAACATGGCCAGACTGGGAATAAGATGATCATGGCATAATTGATGGATTATGTGCATCTTATTTTAGAGATGATAGAGAATCTGGAGACGATGAAATAAAATACAAAAGGAAATATTTAATCCCATTCACTGTGATTGGTACCTCATAGGGTCTTTCAGGTTGTAAGTAATGCCTGAGGAAATGATATTGTTCATTTATATTTGGGTACCTGAATTATGAAAATGATGAACTAAAGCAACTAACAGAAATCATAATTAAAAGAGAGAAGCAAGGATAAAGAACTCACAAGTGGAAGTCACAATCAAAACCTGCATATTCTGCAAAGTGGTTTCCTATGTCGTAGCCTCTGTAGTTGTATGATGCATATTCATAATCAATGAAGTAAAGTTTATCTGGAGAAATGTCAGAATAAATTAAAAAAAACGGAAGATAAAAACCTCATGAATTAATAAATTAGTCGGTTATCTAAACATCATGTCTTCTTCACATGTGAATATTAAAATAATTGTGAATTCCATAGGCATGTCAGCCTCCTTAAGAGTTTGATATAAACTGAAAAAACGAATATATTCACATCAGAAATTCTTGTTAACAAACAAACTCATCACTTAATTAAAAAAAACAAACTCATTACTTGTTAAAAAGAAACTCATTATGTTTTGGTTTATGACTAATGTTTTATACTTCATTTTTCCTGCTTTAATTTAACTCCTGAACTATTAAAATAGGAGCTATTATAGTAAGCTCATGATCTAACTGTGAAGTAATTTTGTACTCATTTAGCAACCGTTGAAGAAAAACAGATATAACAACTTTTCTAGGACAAAACAATGCAACACCATTACACTTTTAATCTTGCAAATGTTTCCTAATCCGAAATATAAATTGCAGTAATGCTTGGCCATGAGTATACCATGCACACATTTTATGAAGAAAGATAAAAGTATTAAAATAACTATATGTCTGTGTATGTATATAGTGTTTGGGCGAAGACGATGGATGCTATAGAACTCCCAACTCTTGAGAATTACAGTAATGGCGTGTACATAAAATGGCAAGCACAATAAATAAGCTACTGTCATTTCTATAATAAATAAATAAATTCTACATTAACAGAGTAGAAGCACAAGTATGCTTACAAACAAGGTATTTAGATACCTTCTTCACAATTAATCATTATATTTCCAGAAAGCAAGTCGTTGTGAGCAAAAATTACAGGAGATTTAAGTAGATCACACAATTCCTGCCGCAAAAAAGTATAAAAGTTTGTCAGTAGAAGAAATTGTTAACATAAAATGAGTCAATCACTACCACTAATTTAGCCTTTTCAAGTACCTCATATTTGTTAACATAATTGAGTCCTTATAAAATATTTTTTATTTTAATTTAAGTACCTCACGGTTTGATTTTTTGCTGTCAACGGGATGATGTGACCATTATTTCTATCTTCTCATCTCCAACTCACCAAACAACTTGCTTCTACCCTCACCAATCTCCTCCAGCTTGCCGGTCAACTCGCTTTCCCTCTCCAAGCCAGAGTTGACCAGTGAATTGGAAGAGATTAAAGAGGAAAGACGCAAATTGATTGGCAAGTTGGAGACAGGAAGGTAAAGATAACGGCATGTCATCCTGTTGACAATAAAATCAAACGGTAAAATGCTTAAACAGAAAATACAAAATATTTTGAGCACTCAATAGAACAAATTTTTTTCCTAAGGACTCTATTGAAAATACCCCAAATTTATGAGGTATTTAAAACTTAATTAAGCTATTCACAAATTTGTAAGTTATCTTCACAAGGACAGATGGGATGGAAAAGAAAATTATGCCTGGACACTTGGGCTCTTTCTTTGTTGGCCTGTTCTAATAAATATTTAGTAAAAGTGTTTGGATATTAACAGCAAAAAAGACAGTAAGTCACCACTAAAAATATTTCAAATCTAGTTATTAGAGTTGGACTTCCAAAATGGTGGTAATTTATATTCATTTGACCCCTGCATTATAATCAAAGATAAAAACAAATATAACAGCCAAGAAACGTATGGAAAAAACACGTACCTTGAGCTCAACAATTTCATCATGAAGTTCCTTAAAGGAAATCGTTTCATAAGTCTTCTGCTTTTCACTATCATCATATTCAAGACCAGATGCTGGAAGAAAAAGTGGCTACTCAAATACTAATAATAACAATCTTTCAAAAACATATACATACACAAGCCATTGACAAAAGCATATAGCATGAGGTTAATCTAGCTTGATGATAGTTTTAATATGTTGAAGAAGTACATCAGACATAGGACTATGAATACAGAATGAAACCGTAAGGATATTTTATGTAACAAAATACAGACCCCAAACAGATTGTACATTTAAAAAATAATTCTATTAGCCCAAAAACAGTGACAGATCCTTCACAAGACATAACAGGTCATTCCAGTATCATGAGTTACTTTTAAATCAGAGAGTGGTGAAACTGAAAAGGCTAAAAAGTGGAGTTCAAAACTTCGGAAGAAAAAAACAGAAGGAATACTAGAAATTAACAAATCAAATTGACTTCAAACAAAATTAAAGTAACCCTTCATATGAAATAGATTCGGACAAAGGCCACACTAGAAGAAAGAAAAGATAATAGACCTTTCTCAAAGAACTTCCAAACATCATTCCATAATTGAGGTTCCTTTGACCCTGGAATTTCCACATAATGAAATCTTTGAAGTTGCTTAGCTATTTTAGCAACCAGCTTTGGTTCCCGCATATCTGCCACAGGGAACATGTATTCATGAAGTCATTAAACCAGTGTACCTCTACAAGGTAAACAAAGCATATTAACAGATAATTACAAAAAAGAAAAATTATATTCTAAGCTTTTACACCAAAATCCAAATAATACCAGTTTATCACATTTCAAATAATATATATACACACATATATATGACAGTATGTATGTGTGTATGTATGTATGAAGATTCGGGGGGATCTGGTAAAAAGTTGGGATAAATAACAAATATTAAGTAATAAGTTAGCAACAATGAGAACTTCATCTTACAGCCTCCTCATGATCAACCGTCAGCATCAAGTCTTAGGTTGGGTTAGGCAAGTTAAAAGTTTCTACATTTACTCATAGTGATCATTAGGTAAAGCCTAGTGATCCCAGTCCAATGTAAGTTGAAATTCATCCCTTCAGGAATTTACTGCAGGACTATAAACCAAACGTAAAAAGTAATCCTAATCAGAATTAAGTTAAAGTTTATACTATAAGAAGAAATTTTTGGAAACATATCCAGTAAAGAACTCATTACAAAGACTATAGTCCCTAACATTATTCCCTAAAATGATACATTCAACCAAAAAGGAAATATCCATAAATGCAGTACTAGCTACAGGTTCATTGTCTAGATTTATCAAGTTTCTAATAAATATTATCAATAACATTCAAAAATATGATATTAACAGAATCCATTAGCATTTATCAACCTGAGACTGTCACTCATGTTCAAAACAAGAATTTTTCCCATGTACCTGAAGGCGATAGCGTTTGAGCATTAATAAAAGATTGCACCATGCCATTCCCAAATATGCCAAGCCACTTAGCACCAAATCCTGCAGCTGTGATGAATTTGGTAGCCTAAACACCAAATTTTACACCAAACTTCAAGTAAACCATTGAGTAAATACAGATAAGCAACTAATTTAACAATTATAACCTATAAAGTGTTGCACCAATAGAGTTCATATCTTTCTCTGATCACAATCTAACCAGATCCTCTGTGCACATCTAAGCAGGGATATAAAACAAGTTCAACATGGTTTCTCTTTATTTTCTTTTATGGATTAATGAACAAAATTTTGCAGCACATAATCTACAAGGTATTTATGTTGATGTGGATTTCAACAGTTTTGGAAGTCCTGGTTTGCTTATCCCTTCCTGATAAGTATTATTTTTAATTTTTAATTTGGCCTTATCTCAAGCATATGGCAGAATAAATGAAAAATGAAATCCATACATACTTAAAAAATTATATATTTATATTGAAAGACATTTTTAAATCCTACAACTAAAAAGTAAAAGCAACATCATCTAACATAGGAACCAAAAAAATTCATGAGATTTTTTTAATTATTTTCTTATGTGCGTCAGAAAGAGGAGAAAAATAATTTTAAAAATAAAGGAATGAATTACTGTATTACAGAGGTAGTTTATCTTAACTGAAAATTAGTAAGCTCAAAATGAAAACTGAAGTTTAACTTTAAAATAAGAGGTGTCAATTTATCCCTGTGTCCAAGGACTAGCCCACTATAATGGTTTTGCCACCTAATGAGGGGTTTTTAAGCTCACTTAGTAAGGGGGTGGACCATGGCTTAAGGGTTTCCAGCCTACAAGTCATGTCTATATCAAAAATTGTTTTCCTCAACTGATTACAAAAAAAAAAAATTCAACTCGACCAGACTAGTGTTCCTCAACTTGATCTCAAACAAAATAACTCAAACTCAGCCTCAACCTAAAATATCTTTAAACCTAAACCATAGTATATTAGTTTAGCACCAGTCAAAGTAATTTTAACTTACCTGAACCTCAGCTAGAGTATCTTCAATTCCACCCTTTGGGTATTTTCAACTCAACTTCGACCACAATATTTACAACCCGATCTAGGCTATAGTATTTTCAACTCAATCTCAACTAAGGCATCTCCTCCATGGTCCCATGAAATCTTCAACTTGGCCTCAACCAAGGCATCTTTAGCTCGGCCTTGGCTAGAGCATTTTTACCTTGGCCTCAATCACATTATTTTCAACTCGACCTCGATTAGACTTATTTCACCTCAACCTCTACTGGAGCATCTTTCAACCCAATTTTAACTAGGGGGTATCTTCTACTTGGCCTCCACCAAGGCATTTTCAGCTTGGCATTGCTAGAGAACATCATCAGCTTGACATTAGCCAAAAATCTCTAGCCTGGGCCTAGGTCAGATTTCTAAAATTAAGGCTCATGGGATGACCCAAACCCACATGGGCTGACCTAGTTTGACAACTCTACTTGCAATGGTCAGTCGGTGAAAATGATAGCCCCACCCTCAAATAATAAAATATGGTAAAATCCAGGAAAATATCACTACAAACTTGCCACAAGCATTCGTACGTTTCAGTTACATAAACTTCCAGTTATTCATCAACTAGAGAACAACATTGCAGAAATAACAAGATATAGACAGCTATATCAACACTATATGACTGCAATATTTGACTCAAGAAAGGACGCACAAGCATTCAGTGACATGGCCAGTTTTGTATGTAATCATGCAGTACAGTGTCTAACCTGCAATTCCCGCTGACGATCTATAATGAACTCAGTGTTGGGTCCATACAATCTGATGGTTATAATTTCCTCAATACAATTTTCTTGTTTAACTGAAACCTTGAGTACTGACAGACAATGACAAATGCATTAACCACATCAACAACACAAGACTACGGATGAGCGACAAGTAATTAAGCAACCAGATGAAAGTTTAGCTGACTACATTTCTGTATTTCAGAAGTAAACCGTTCACCAGACAGCCATTCAGCATGTGAAAATCAATCTTCAGATCAACAAACATTTCATTCTTTCTTGAAAAAACAACAAGATTAACAAGAACAACTCACACAAATTTGTAATTCCCCCGGAAATTTTCTCAACAGCAAAGCAAGAATCAGCCAAATTTGCCCACGCCTTGAACATATCCCTGCACATATTTCTGCAAGAAACCACAAGAAATAAAAAAAAAAAAACAGAAATTATGCAATTTCAGGAATAGAGATGAAACTGATTAAGCAACGTTTAATAGCATAAACAAACAAACAAACCAAAAAGCAACGGTTCAACATTGAAAGACGTATTATAGTTACGCATCACACCCCACTCAACTGCAAATCCAAAAAAATTGAACATTTCTAACTAATCTAGAATCGCCAAACCCCAATTGATACGGCTCCCCAGCAAAACCTGACCCACTTTCCCACCTTTTCCCAGCAACCAGACGCCAGAAACAAAGAAACCCATGAAAGTTCAAACGAGAAGCGCGCGAAAAAAGGAAAATTAATACTTTATTCTTTATTTTTATAGAAAAGAAAAGAAAAGAAAAAGATGAGAATCACGAACATGACGAGAGGTGTCATTTGAGTAAGCTCGAGCGAAGGGTCGATGGTAAGCTGCGAGGGATGAATCTGCGAGACATAGTCATGGCTAGCTTGCTCTGCGACTTCAACAGGGTTCCAGATCTTAACCTCTGCACCCATTGCTTGCTTCAACCGAACAGAGAAGAGAGAGAGAGAGAGAGAGAGAAAAAAAATAACAAAGGAGCAAGATTGTGTGGGAAATTATGGTAGAAGAAAATTTAGCGGTGTGCTTTTACTTGCTTTGAAATCAGAGGTGTCTCCTCCTATGGCGTTGGAGCATTTTTGTTGCCACGCTAAATCACGAAAATGGATCTTCTGCAATTCGAAACAGAACTGCACCCACTCAAGTTATAAATCTCGCCGTTAATCTAAGTTTCTCTCTCCTTCGTGTATTACAATGATTTATACTTTAATGGCTGAGATCTATGCACTCTTTTTTTCAAACTGCAGAGGATCTTAATCACGAAATGACCAATTCGGCGTAATCGTGATTTGACGCCTCGTTAATTAGTTCATTAGGTATAGTTAATTTAATGTTTCTTCCAGCAACAAAACACCATTTCCTAAAATAAATAATCGTTAGTCAGAATTTAGTTATTTTGGATTTTTTGTCTAGTTTTACTTTTAATATCTAAATTTTGTAATGTTTTATCTTTGTATATTTCCTTTCCTACAAATTTAAGTTCGTGGGACACACCTACTTAATTTTTTTTATACTTAATCTTAATTCTTTATTTATTTAAACTAGTTGGTTAAGAATTAAAATATAAATTAAAAAGAAGCATGCCCCAACCCTTGGAGAAAGGAAATGTTAATTTTAGAAATGAAGGGGAGAATAGAGGTTTGTTTTGAAAAAAAAATCAAACTAATGTAGTTAGATGTTGGACCAGGTTGTGTAATGGTGTTAAAATATAGGCTCACAACTCCTTAAATGATGGCCTACAGAGATAAATTAATGAATACTTTAGTTTTATGCTATTTCACCTCCAACTTGAGTTCATTCAATTGACCTTAACCTACAAAAGTTTTCACTAATTATAAAAAAAATTTATATTCTCTATCACTTGTGACTTATAAGAGATTCAGGATATCTTTTAATATTTAACTAAGATTACACTCAATACACAAAATCTCTTCATGTTATGTAACAATAACTTGTTTGATATTACATGGAAACTCTCACTAAGAGGATATTATAAATGAACATTCCTTGTTTTAAGAGTCTTAACTTCATTGAGTGAAGGATTTGTATATATTAACTTAGTTTCAAGTTTGATTTATTACTCATTAGCATTTGAAGCTTTTTTACTTTCGTAACATGCAAAAATTTCCTTCGAACATGTTTATTTCATGCCTTCATTAGCATATTCTTCATGCAAAAGCTTCCATTTATAAACGTCCTAAATCGAATTGTTAAAGTTGTGTTATAGCTTTGTCTTTGGGTTAATGCATTTTTAGAATATGCTTTACTTTTTGGTTTACGTATTTCACTACTACACTAAGTGTTGTGGCAAGGACAACAAGGACACGATTTCTCTTTTGAAACTTCTTTATTGCTCAGACACCATTTTGAACATACATTGTCATATGGTTGATGCATTGTGTTAGAATCATCCTTAGGATGAGTTTCAATTTAGATTTTTACAACTCTTAGACGTCTCTCATCTTACATTGAATGCATGTAAAATGCATATATGGTTCAAAGTGATTGTGTCTTATGATTCTTCATAGTTAATGTGTCTTGTATCTTATTAAGACTTTATGTTGATTGCATCTAGTTGTTGTCTTCATTTGTATCTCAAAAGTCTTCATCTAATAAAGGTATGTGTCATACATTTGAGCAAGTTGAGTTTTAGACTTAAGGGTTTCGCATTATGTTGATGGGCGTATATGTACTTAGTTTTGAGAGACTTTGTGTACTTAAACTTAAGAGGTATTGCATATTCAAATAGTTAGGAGCATGATTATCAAACTAGAATGTTAACTTGTAAAAACTTACCAGTTTACGTTCCCATGCTTCTTGTCGAAGTTAAATTGTAAGCAAACTCATTTTGAGTGTGAATTGGTAAGTTTAGCAAAACTCTCGAGTTTGCAATCGAGTTAAGGAGTTTAGAGGGATATTTTTTTAAAATAAAAAACGATGTCATTGATTGCGTTTTTCTAAACTGGACTCTTGGACCTCCATTTAAGTCCAACAACATTTTTTGGATATAAAGCATAATATATCATATAATTAATTAGAGTTATGATAAAAGAATCATATTATTAGAAAATATAAAAAATATTATATATATATAATA
>Ga0123341_1006747_pt1 | contig 10401 bp, 6 predicted proteins | sample Turbeapinknodule_FD_89959 | JGI IMG/M metagenome (GOLD analysis project Ga0123341, IMG submission 89959) | Root nodule microbial communities of legume samples collected from Mexico - Turtle bean Mexico pink nodule | ecosystem: Host-associated > Plants > Roots > Nodule | place: Mexico: Nepantla...
ATGAAGCGGCGTTCTGTCAACATGATCGCCGATCGAAGAAGCGGCGTTCTCCATATGTGTGTAGTCGGAGGGTGCTGAAGTTTTACAAGGACAACATGATCGCCGGTCGATCAACCGGCGATCTCCATGTGCGTAGTCGGTGGTCGCCGTAGGTATGCAAAGATCAACATGATCGCCTAGTCGGAGGGTGCTGAAGTGCTACAAGGACAACATGATCGTGGGTCGATCAACGGGCGATCTCCATGTGCGTAGTCGGTGGTATGCAAAGATCAACATGATCGTCGGTTGATGAAGCGGCGATCTCCTTAGGTCAACATGATCGCCAATCGATGAAGCGGCGTCCACTATATGTGTAATCGGTGGTCGCCGATGTTGGTTATTTTTTGGTAGGGTTTTCTCACTTTAAGGTTGTTCTGCTCCAACCATAAAGGTGAGTTTCGCTTGTGGATATAGGAAGTCCACTTCTGGTTACTGTATATGGGTTGGGATACCCCTGAAGAATCCCCTTTAATTTTATTTATTCATTGCTGATAAAAAAAATATAATTACACTTTAAAAGTTATATATATTTTAAGTAAATTTTATTAGTTGACAAAGTCTTAGACAACGGGTCATGACAAATGAAACTCTTTAAATAAAATGACAAAATGTATGTTAAAATTACATAATTGTATTTTTCATGAATTTAAGCAAAACTTTATAAAACACAACTGCTTACACATTTACAATTAAAAAATTTGTTTGCAGTAACTCACCATTGAAAAAAAGAGGAAAATACTTACAACATAAATGTTTCATTCTTAATATTTAGTATTTATAAGTAGTTTTTGTTGGTTATATATACATAATGAATTTTAATATAAAAGTGTAGCTATAATTAATATCAAATAGTAGATATATTCTTACAATGAAAGTTTCCTGGTCATTAGTTTTGTGCATAAGCATATATAAGAAGTGTATTTGAGAGAATAAAATGTAGTTACAGTTAAATAAGATTGTCACAAAAAATATATATACTCGCATATAAAACATATAATTATTTAAATCTCAACTATTAATTATTACTTGCATACTGTTAACGGTCAATGGCTGCAATTACAGTTTACAAGGTGTACAGACATATCATTATTTTAAAAATTATATGTAAAATGATTTTTTTAACTATAATGATACTTTTACATTAATGATAGAGTATCAAATTTAATTCTCCCTCTTTCTATGTAATATAAAAGTAGAAGATGAAAATGAAATTAATTGTGGTAATACGGATATACATATAAAGGCAACAGATGCACATCAATGAACCCCAACTAACTGGGTTCATTCATTTATTTACTGATTGAACTGTTTAAAATATGAAAAGAATTGCAATATCTTAATACATGTATACTGAATTTATTATCTGACTGGAAACAAATTTTAATTATTCAAACAAATAGTTTGATATATTATTAGCAGTTCATCATTTTGTTACACTAAAATTTCGGGATTTCTACTTGAGGAAGATTTATCTAATGTATATGGCCATGTTGATGTTAATGAGTATATATTACGATCTTTTAAATAATAGAATATGATTCTGAAGGATTAAAGTGCAACTATCTCAACTATCTCTAGAACACAGTGATGTTTCTTGAATATTTATGTCAGTTCTTCTTTTGGCACCTATTTTGCTAGCTTGGTTCATGGCTTCTACCGTTATTATTGTTTTATTGGTTTATTTAACTTGGATACAGTGCTTTGAATTTATGAGGAGAAAGAAAGGAAATCCTTTCCCTCACTCCTTTCTATACAATTCCCTTTTACTTAGAAGCTTAAAAACAAACTGAGTTCTGCGAGTGTGGCAGGTGATCATGCATGCAGAACCTGCACTACATGTTGCTCTTTTAATAGGGCTGTACTCCATTAACTGAACAAAATGGTCCAGGAAGAAAAATAGAAAGAAAGAAGAAGAAAAAAGGAATCCATTAAAGAGCAAGAAATGTAATGTTACACTCTTTAATTTACTCAAGCAACTACCATGCAAGGTGGGTAAAAAAGAGTCCCCGGGGAGGAAGCACCATAACCAAAAATGGTCAAACGGTAATCTTCTGAAAGATGAAAAAGGTGTTCATGTGGTCCTATGAAAGGGTGAAATGTTATTGGTGTGCTTAGGGGTTTTCATAAAAAGAATAAATAACCATCTTCTCTTTTTTATGCGTTCAAAATTAATGTGGAAGCTAAGAGAGATTTCAAATACACTCCAACACTATAGATTATATTATGATCACTGAAGGAGCATCATCATTATGATATATAGAGGAACGTGTTGTTTACTTAAGTGCTCAAATTCAACACAATAAATGCAATCACAAGAATAGCAATCATTTCATAACAACGATATATGGAAAAGGGCAATACATGTACTATTAAACATTGGTGAGAGGCTGAGATTAATTTGCAGGAGTCTCCCATCCGGTTGTACGATTGGGAAATTTGATCAACCTCATTTTCACTGATTTAGGTCAAGCATGAAAAAAACAAGCTCATACTCACAGGCTTCCATTTTTATCAGTAGAATCCATTGGACTTTTCAGCTGCTTCTCCCTGGTCCAACTTTGCTTGACTGTTGCCATCCAGCTTTAACCCAAAGTGAATGTGAGGGAAATGTGCCCACTGCATACACATATAAAGATGAGGCAATCCCCACTCTTCAGAAAGAGAAATTTCATGGGGTGACAGAAACATGTATATATAACAACACATCGCTGTTTATGCCATTTATAGTCAAGACTTGCAGGAGCTGGCAGCCAATCTAACTAATAAACTCCAAAGTTAACTTCAAAATTTTGAACAAATTTTCACTTATTAGTCTTTAAAATAGCTAACATGAACTTACTTTAGAAAACTTCCACATCCATTTTATTAGTTACTTTCTCTATATTTTTAATGACATTAATGAATAACATTTTAAAAAAGCTAAGTTTGATGGATAAAGTGAGAGTTCATTCTAAAAATTCTAATATCTGTGATGCCTGTACTGTTCTTGTACAAATTAACATGCATGATTTTGAACAAACACAGTCTAAAACAGGCAAATAGTCATTAAAGAACGGGTTTTTCAATTAACTTGGGCAGTGTGTGGCTTCCAAAATAAAATGCGGTGAAAAACATGCTATACCACATAGGAAAAATAAGAGAGTTCAAAGGAGCATACTGTAGTACATAAGAGAATGCTTTAGTACATAAGAGAGTGATGGAATCACATGTAAATGGACTAGACAAGTGACACTGGTTACAGCATGTGATATGATATTATGCTCTAATACCATGATGAACGAGGAACATGTTTAGGGTTAAGAGAGTGATCATAAAATTGGCTATGGCCTATCAAACTTAACCTCATATTAATATTATACTTTGACTGGTTGCAGGCCTTTTAAAAGGGAGATTAGATATGGTTTTATTGATGAACATAGTTAACTAATCAAATGTCGTTTCACATCCTTTTCTAATACATCAGTTTTTGGAAACTTCCTCTTTACAAGATTGGCTAATCTCATGCTGTATGTTACCAATCTATATGTATGTGAATATTGAAAGCAGTATGTAAATAATGAAGAAAAAGTAATGTTAATTATTAACGTTCGACACCATAAATTATATATAACAGTTCCTTATTTAAATATTTGTTAAATCATCATTTAATGGGAGAGTTTCGAATCTGGATACTCTCACTTTTTTTTGCCGCAAGAGTTATTAATTAATATCTCTGAAGAGATCCCTGATGGAAATCTTAATGCAATCTAGTAAATAGAAACACTAGTTCTTTTTTGCCAACTTCAGAGCTTGATTTTCAAAAGTCTCTTCGGATACTAGTTTATGGTATTTACTGAATTTCAGTCACTAAATATTATATGCAACCAAATCTCCATTTGATCATGAATCTGAATCTCAAATCACCATTTAAGTGGAAATGCAGTTTATATTAAAGGTGGGAATGAAAAGAGTTAAATTTTTCTCTGTGGTAACCATAAGTTATTGTAATTCAAACATGCTAAGTTTTATTTTGCCATCTTATCTTTATTTTTATATATTCAGCATGATTTCCCAACTCAATATTAATGTTTTTTTTTTAATTTTATTTATGCACGTATAGCATAAAATAGAACGTTCCCAGGGATTTAAACCAATTAAAGAATGTGATTTCCCCTTATACCCTCAAACTAGATGATTACATTGGAAACATCTTTACAGTAATCGTTGGAATATTGGATTGTCACCTTGAGCAAGAAGTTTATAGAAGAGACAAAGGCTGTCCGTGAACTGACACAAGTGGCTCCAAAAAACATGAAAAATATAGAAAACTGCAGCATGCACTTGTTTGTGTGGATCACAAAATGATATATATTAATTAATGTAGTGATTAAGGTTAAACTCACGTTTTTGGCTGCGGAGCTGAAAGCCTCCCTGTGGCTGATATCTGGATTACTAGCCTTAATCCTTTGGATTTCCTCCCTGCAAAATCAGACGCTTGAAAAGACTTGCCATTTGTTTTTACTCAATGGAATTATCTCTAGTCTATTTTCATTTTTCTTTTTTAAATTATTTTAGAATTAAGAGATTATATTTACTGGACTATTGTATCATCTTTATTCTTTGAACACAAAATAAAATTTTAATCCTTTAAAGTGCTTTTAATTTCGCTTCAACTTGATTTGCTTCTTTCTTGACTACCTTTACTATTATTTTCTATATATACTAATTTTTAGAATAAATATAGTTAACATTAACTTTAAGGAAATTAGGGAAAAGCAGGGAAGTTGATTTTAAATAAAGTCCAAAGACAACTTACTTAATGAACCGATTATATGCAGAAGGCACACGATGTCTCTTCTCTGTAGCTGTGAATAGTCATGAGATCATTTAATTAGGAACATTAAATAACGATGCAAGAGAAAAATTAATACAATCAGTCATCAATTAAAAATGCACTTGATCTGTAACCTAAAAAATTCACGTCACGGATTCACCAACAGAAATCAGGTTGAGATATGGAATTTTTCACACGAAAGGCCACATTCTTAGATAGACTAAAGCTGTAGAACTGGGCTGTTGAGAACCATACAATTATATGCTCTAGCATTCAAAAAGCATTGAGATTTCCCTTGTTTATCCAAGAGTCCAATGGGTTTTCTTTGTTATTTCTGAAACAATTTTGTCGTCATTGCTTTGTACAGGTCACTCACAGCGAGAAAATCGACCACTATAAAACTTAAGTACTACTACCACTATAGTCTACTACTTACTTTTTTTTGTGCAAGTATCAATGTAATTACCATGATGAGCTGTTATTATATAATGGTGAGAGGAATCTGTAACTGTAAAATGAATTACACGTGGATAATTGTATACATATGTGTGTGTAAGATATATATAATATGCACAAGTCCTTGTTCTTGTTCTAGGGCATGGCATGACAGCAATGAATTAAGGATGGGTCAATTTTTGTTACGTAAGGTCACCATCTTAGAGGGGGCCATTAAAATTGATGGAGAAAACAAGATGCCCCAATTGGGCACGAAAAAAGTGGTTACTCAGATGGACGCCGACTCTCTGGAAAAAATGGGAAAACTTGTTTTTATGACTAGTGGCCCTCAATGATGAGGTTGTTCTGCTCTGCTGTTACTTGTATTAAATTAGCTTCAGCTGCTAATTGTGGAGAGAGTAGTTTGAGTCTTTTTCATCCTTAATTAAAACTTGTCACTGATATTAAAAAGTTCCTCATAAGGTTAGCTGGTCTAGTTATATATGTTGCCTTTTTGTTCATTCTGATTTAGGCCCGTTAGGATCGATACGGTCCAAAAGCATATACAAAAAGGAGATAAATTAATCCATGAAATGTGAGAATGTATACTCACGACGAATGGGAGGAATCCTTGGTTGTTCATGCTCTACTGCCTCAAATGCCGCTATTTTGTTACATTTTGAAGATGAGGATCCCAGTTCCTTGCTGCTTGGTTCTTCAAAGCTTAGGTGCTGTTTCTGTGACTTCATTACCAACAGATTAAACAAAAGAATTAATAAAGGATGACACAGTTTTTCATTGAAAGAACTGCATTTTTAAAGTATAAAGAAATTATATTATATCATTTATGGTTTGCTCATAGTGTCACAAAGTGGGAATTGACCAAAAGAATGTGAAATATATATATATATACACACACCTGAGGCTCTTGAGGAGGAAATGCTTGAAGGGACGCTCCCATGTTAACTGATAGCAAATTAGCACAATGTCCACATCTAACCGTCACTATGGTTAGCAAACTGCTGTAAGGAACACTAACCTGCCAATACCCATTTTCAAATACAAAACAAATATTATTATTACTTAGAAATATAAATAAAATGAAGTAGAAAAGTGGGTATAAGAACATCCTCTTCAGTTGTATACATACAGTAAAACATGCATTCATCCATGAAAACCAGGAACTGGAAGCTGCATAATTTTGATCGCCAACAAGAGCTGATGGACATATTTTATATATAAATATATATATAGGGTCTTCAGATTGTCAAAAAAGGTTAACATATATATATATATATATATAGGATAAGTGAAGCTTTCACATTCCCAAGAAAGGTGCTTCCAAAGCACACCATGCAGCATTGAAATGAAAAATGAGAAGAGAAAAAGACAAAATGCATAGCTGCCAGAAGAAAGAGGTATAAGAAGATGATAAATAAGCTAGAGAGGGAAGTGAATGCAGCAATCTTTTCTCATTCATTCTGAGAGAGGTATACTTTTAAGGGGTGTGTCCAGTGTCCAGCTAGGGAGAGTGTGGTGTGGTGGTGGCACATTCAATACATCCATACAATAGCAGCAACGCTCAGAACCTGACATGGGGCGATTTAAAATTCAGTACTCTCAGTCTCTCACGATGTCCCCTTGTTGTGGGTGCGCATCACTTTTTGCTGACACTACAAGGCAAGATGATAAAAGATAGAAATTGTTGCACATAGTGTGGAGGAAAGAGAGAGGGTGAAAACGACTTGACTGGAACGGAAACCATCAAGGCCTTGAAGAGCTACACCACCGTTAGCCAGTAGTGCTTGCCACCAGAGGAGAGTGATGTATCATCATTAAGCAGATTAGCCCTTTAGGCCATGTTAAGAGATCTCATTTGAGAAGGAGAGAAGGAAAGAGAGTGCTTTCTCAAAAGGGGTAATTATAATTTCAGCATGCTATGATGAAAGGAGAGAAACAAAAGAAAGTAACAAGAAATATTTAAGAAAAGGAGAGAGAGCATATGATATGATGTGATATAGCTTGTTCTGGTGGTGAAATGAATTGATCAGAATCCCCACAAAGTTCTTGTAGAAAGAAAGAGAGGACACTGCCTCTGTACTTAAGGGAAGCAACAAGGCTGAAACCGTGAAAAAACTTGATGATATATACGATATCATAAAAGACGATATGATGCTTCACCCTCATCGCCACAGAAAGGCAATTAAGGGATCAAATCAAACACTGAGGAGAGAGAAACTGCACTGCGTACCATCACATGGATTTGTTGTGTTCAGATTTAATTTTCTGAGCTGTGTTAATTTAGCACACAGGTACACAAAGCAACAAAGAAAATAAAATACCATATAGCAAATGAAATCATATATGCATACATGTTGCTATCTACTCTTCTGCCAAAAGGATTAATTTTTTTATTTTAAAAGTTTATAACAAAAGAGGGGAACCCTAACACTTGGGAATAGCCCTAGTATATAGATCTCATGGCTGTGCCTGTGTACGCATTTTCATAATAAGCATCTCAAAATTTCTTCCACTTTCTAACTCCTAAAATTCCTTTTATTTTCACAATTGTGTAGTTAGGTACGGGTAGGGGTTTCAATTATTTAATTTCATAATTTTCTGCTATTACTTTGGCTGCACACACACACATATATATATTGCCTCTAACCGAACTATCACCACTCATATCAAGGTAGAGGTTAGGGAGCAAAACCCAGTTACACTTTCTCATAAAATATAACATAGCAGTGGAATCCTTGGTACAAAAACACCACCCCAGTTACCAAATTAATTCACTTAAGTGATAGATTGCAGTGTTTTCCAGGGAATTAAGTTACCCTTTATATATAAATTGGGGTATTTCTGATTGCATGCTTTCCAACAGTTAAGTTTTCATCCATTTATATAATATAGATATATGTATATACACAGACATGCATTCTGATTAGGTCTGAGCTGAATTTCGCTTTTTGCTGGGTACCCAGAAGCGCTTTTTCTTTATTCCTGGCTCTTGTATCATCTCAGTATCTCGATCGATTAAAGAAATTAGAGAAAACCCGAATTGCCAAATTAGCTGGTGAAAGGCGTGGCGCAAGAGAAAGCTTAGAAGAGTATGGAAAGAAATAAAGAAATGGAAGAAAGAACGAAAGAGAGAGAAAGAGAGAGATAGAGGAAGAGATTTGTACCGCTAGAATGGTGTTGCAGAAGTTGCAGTGAACATAACAAACACGTTCCGTTGCCATCATTTCCATTGACATTTTTTATCTATATGTGACTGTGTCCTTTGAGTGTGTGCTTGGTGGATTTATAGGCAGATCACGGGGGGAGAGAATCACTTGGCTGAAAGAAAAGTGAACATGATCATCAACGATTTACAGAAGACGCGGAAGGAAGAGAAAATAAAAAAAATAAAAAAAATAAAAAAAACAAATAATTTATGTACTTATTGTTGTGTTATTTAAGAAGAGATAGAGAGAGAGAGTGTGTTTGGACATAGGTTAAGATGGGACTAGTGTGGTGTGGTCGGGGAAGTGGAGTGGGGTTAGTGGCATTTGATTTAGGAAGAAAAGATGGATTATGGGAAATCTTGGTAGGCTGGGTTTGGAGTGTGCGCGTGTGAGTGACACGTGCGATGAGAGAGTGGGTGTGAAGATGTGTTAAGTGTTATGATTGAGAGAATGAGTGGGTGGGAGTGACCCATGTCTAACCATACTGGCTTTCTGTAGCGGACGAGGGGGGCGAGATATTAATGCTTAGAAATTTGGAATGAATGTTTAGGGATGTGTTCCATACCAATAAACAATTCATAATTTTCATTCTTCCTCATCTAAACATATAAAACATTCAAAAAACATTCAAAAAAACAACACATTCTTCATCCATAAATCAATTAGTGTCTTAGAGGAGATTAAGGTTGTTATGTGGGACTCAAGACTCAAACTCAAACTGAGTAGTCTAGTCTATGATCACAAACAATTCACATTTCATTTTACTTCTTTTCTTTTCAAAGACTTTTTTTCTACGTTTGTTGACGGTCATAGATAGATAGATAGATACCTCTAACCAGCGTTTTTTAATTACTTCATTTAAAGTAATAATTGTCTTTGTAGTTTTCAAAGAAACTTTTGCAAAAGTTAACTGTTTAACTTTCTTTCTGTCTTATTGTATTTGTTACTTTTGGATTGTTTCTCCATTATTTGTTTCCGAATATAAAGAAAATACTCATTATTTTGAAATTTGTGAATTCAGGTGAATAGAAAAAATATTACTAAAACGGAATGTTCACTAAAAACGAATAAGCAGAAAAATATTAGTAGAAGCATGGTTAATTCATCTTATTTTTATCCATTTTGAAAAAGAATTAAAAAATAATAAATTTTTCATATAAAGCCGATGGAACAGGTTCATTAATTACGCTAAGACAAGGAATTATTAAGTGCACTTTGGAGGGTTTAAAAAAAAACATTCCGATGCATGAGAATTAAGAAGTTATGTATTTGAATGCATGATAAGTAATTAGATGATAGGTGAAGAAAGGTTTAAGCATGAGGTGGAAAAGACTATGGAAATAGCAAGTGCTGCAAAATAGCTTTTGTCCATTTTTGTTTCTGCTTATCTATGGCGGTGTACTGCATGTAAAGTGATTAGACATCTTCTTGTACACATTCATCTCATGTATTTCCCCGTGAAACTCTCCACGTGGAATTTATCACTACAATTAGAAATTTTTATTTATTCAATTCATTCATAAAATAAACCCTAATTATATTCAGATCCAAAACTAAACAAAGTGAACCTCTAGACGGGCATATAATCCAATACCAACATGTGCATTTGTCACCAATATAGGGTGACATGATTCAGAATAATCATGTCGTTAATATATTGATAACGAGTTTGATTTCCATGTCTATTTCTATCTTCAAATATTTGGTGACTAGAACTCTTATTAGGAGATATATTTTTTAAATAAATCTATTTTAAGAAATTATTTAATGAATGTTTTGTTAAGGAGAGTTCAAAAAAATATTTTTAATAAATTTGTTTGCATTAATACTAAAAAAATATTAAATAAAAATCAATTTTATAGACAAAAAATATTAATTATTATATTA
>Ga0123341_1006751_pt1 | contig 10398 bp, 4 predicted proteins | sample Turbeapinknodule_FD_89959 | JGI IMG/M metagenome (GOLD analysis project Ga0123341, IMG submission 89959) | Root nodule microbial communities of legume samples collected from Mexico - Turtle bean Mexico pink nodule | ecosystem: Host-associated > Plants > Roots > Nodule | place: Mexico: Nepantla...
AGTCTCTCTCAATTCACTCACCAATTTGGTAGAGGTTCAATACTCACAAAATCAATCTTATTATTTCAAAGACCTAAGCCTTCCTTTTATAGAGAGGAGGACCGGTCACAAGTACAAGGGAAGTTACAAGAGAAGCTTTGAAGGGTGACCTTTTAACTCTTCCTATTCTAGTGCCTAAAGGAGAGTGAAGAGGCACCTTTCTAGATATTTCCTAAAAACTAACGCCTAAGGGTGCTATACAAAGGAGGTGTTTTAGGTTTCCCTCTTTAGCACCTTCCTAAATACTACTCTATATGTTTTTCAATTTTATACAAAAGAAACTATAAAAAGAGAAAACATTTGAAGCCTACTACCTAACTCCTTAGCTTTGCTCCTTGTAATCCTTAGAGGTAAAAAGAATGATGAGCTAATGTGTCTTTGAGGATCTTGAACTTCAACCTCATTCTCTTCTTCTTCTTGATCTCCATCAATTGATCACACCTGGTACAAATTAAATCAAAGTACACAGCAAGTCCTACTTCACTCTTAGAAAAATATCCAAAGCCTTAAGCAATCTTGGAGAAAACTTAATTTCACAATTTGATCTTGTAAAGTTAAAGCTAGGAGCGTAAAACAAAACATATATACTCCAATAAGCAGTTGAAAACATTTATTATAAAAGTCAAATCAGTTTGAAATCATTTAAAGCAGATTTAACTAACTTAACAGAATTATGTTAAGACAATTAAAAAAACAATCGGTTGTTTTTTCGAAATAACCGATTGAATTAGTTTGACAACAAAGTCAACCAAATTCAAATCTGCTAAAACTAGTTTCAAAAACCTTAAGTATGAAACAACCGATTGAAACTATAAAACAAATGGTTGTTTTTCTGCTTCTACATAAAACACTCTTTTCAAAAAGATTTGAATTAAACCAGCTTTGGATTCAAACTAAGAGTGAATTAACAAATTTAAACTACCCCAGAACACACCAAACTAAGCTACAATCAACCTTCTTGCAATCCATGGAGATTTGGAGTGATCAAAGTTCTTCTTCAATACATGTAAGAAGTCTATATTTGTTTCATAGTTTAAAGATGAGATTAAAATTATGAGGTTGATTCTAAGTGAGGTTAGACCAACACTTAGTTTCTAGAGTGAGGTTAGGCCAAGACTACTCGGAGGAGTCTAGAAATTTTTCTAGCAAGAAGACAATTCTAGAGAAAACTATGACAAGTATAAGTGTCTCAAAAGTTGAAAAACATTTCATTACTCAAATCAAGGTTAAAAATACATGTCAAAGAGACTCTTATTTATAGGAAAAGAAAACTTGCAAGGCAAGCTTCTCAAACCCTAACCCTAAGTTGGAGAGCAAGTTTCTTAAAACCTCTCAAATGAGAATGTGACAAATGTCACCTCCTTACTAATGCAAATCCTCTCCATTAGGAGATTGACAAGTGGCAAAGGTGTCACATGCTAATGTAAGGAACACCTAACCCTAACTTGCATGACAAACTAGGGTTTTAACCTAACTTGGTGCCCAAAATCCTCCAAAGGGTTAGATTTATTTTCCCTAAATTATTCGTGGCCCAAATACAAGGCCCAAACAAAATTCTACTCTACTTGGCCCAAAATACAAGGCCCAAAAAGAATTCCTAGACTACTTTGTACAATTTTTACAAGGCTCTATAATCTCTTCATTAAGGTCACATCCTCTTCAATCCTCTTAGCCAATAGTTTTGAGGCTGGATGGTTTCCACAATTCCCTCCGTCTTGAGAAGGATTTATCTTCATATTTGAAGGATGCTCAATGACAACAACCTCTATTTATTGGATTTACTATTCCCCTCTAGGATCAAATGTCAACCTACAATAATCATCAAAGAAAAGTGGGATAAGTTTCTCTATCAAAAGAAAATTAACATAAATGTATTTAAAGAAAAATATATGAAAATAAGGCCTTTTATTATTTTTATAAAGTTTTGAAGAGAAAAAAATATGTGAGTTGATTTTAGATTGGCACGTTTTAGAGGTTTCACTTTTGATTAAGGTTTTTGAGATTAACAATTATGGTGAGAAACCCAAAAAAGATTTCCACTAGACACGAACTTAACCAAGAGGTTAAGTAAGTGTGCAGGTTCACTTCTAGAGGGCAAAGGGAAAATACAATTATAAGGTGAAGATGATGCAATGGTACGGAATTAAGAATATATAAGATGGAAAGACCGAATGAAAAGAAGATAAATAAGAACTTAAAGACAAAAGGAAATGGTGCAAGGAAGAACCAAAAGGAATAAAAGGCAAAAAGATGAAGAGATAGAGCAAGCTTATGGAGAATGGAAGATGGTGTCACGCCACTTGGAGGGTGGGAGGCTCTAAGATAAGTGGTGCAGAACGACCACTTGAAATGCATTGCACTCAAGATAAGACCTAGATAAAAGGAGTACTCATACTCACAAAACACTCACACAGAGTTTCTTCACTTCATTCAATTTCAATGTGTCAATGCATGAGACAAGACACCCTATTTGTAGGGAGGGGTGCCTTGGAGGGCAAGATGGGTGAAGGGTAAGAATGGAAAGGGAGAGTGGTGACCTAGGGTGTTGAAAAACCCCTAAGGCGTAGCTTTTAGAAGTTAGGTTAAAAACCCCTAATTCTAGGTGCCTTGTCTTAAAAAAAGTGGGCTTAGCACAAGCCCATTTCGCTAAGTACACTCCCATTTATGCTATGTGAACCTACTCTAGACTATTCTTCTACTTGGACCCCTAAAATGAGCCCAATTTATTTACATAACTTCTCTATGTGGAAAGACAAGAAGGAAGAACTTCTGATATTCTGGTTTATATCTAGTTCTTCTTTTGTTGATGCTCCCTCGAGGTTTGGTGGGGTCTGACTTTGTATACTAAGATGATTGAACTTTTTGTGAAGTGTTTGATGTGTCCTTGGTCATCTGCTGGTTGTTGTGGTTTGTATAAAAAGGTAGTGCCCTTTCTAAAAATATATTTATTTGTTTTGTGTTGTTCATTGCCCAAGTTAGGCAACAACATCACAAAGTATTGCTTTTGTGATTTTTTAGAAGAAAAGTTGACATCATGAGTTGATTTGAAAGAAGAGTTTAAAGTATTGTTATCCCCTTTAGAGATTTTGTCTCAACTATGTTTGTAGGGATTATTATAAAAGATTCCTATTCTTTTCTGGATTTTTCTTCTTCCTCTTCGTTTTTTTCCTATTTGTAAATTGACCCTTCACGAGATTCTTTTCTAGATTGTTATTAATATTAATATTACTATATTATTATTAATAATACGTTTATTATTAGTACTATTATTAATATTATTATTATTATTAATATCAATAGTATTATTATTCTAATTATTTTTAATATTAACATTATTATTATTATTACTACTATTATAATAATTATTATTATTATTAGTATTATTTTTATTAATATTATTATTAATATTGTTATTAATATTATTATAGTTATTATTATAATAATAATTAATATTATTATTAATATATTTAATAATATTATTAATATTATTATAAATATATTTTTTTGGGGGAGGAGTGAGTTGAGCGTGTGAAAATTGGAAGAGGGAAATATACATAAATTGTTGGGAAATAAAAATTTAGTATAGTCACCGATTTTGTGACTAAATTTTTCTGACCAATTTTATGATTAATTTTTTGTGATCGTTTATGTGATTGATTTGGTTACCGATTTTGTTATTGATTTTGTGACCGATTTTGTATGAAAAAAACTATAGTCATTATTTTGGTCATTTACATCATAAAAAAAAACTTTTGGTCACCGATAGTGACCACATTTTTCGATCACTTAGTTAGTCACTAATAGTGATCACATTTTTCTGGCACTGATTTCGGTCACTATTCAACAATTTTCTAGTAGTACCCTAGCTTGCATGACAAACTAGGGTTTTTTTAACCTAAATTGACACCCAAGCTAAGGTTTATGACCTAGTTCCCGCCCAAAATCTTCCCAGGGTTAGGTCTATTTTCCTTAAGTTATTTGTGGCCAAAATACAAGGCCTTAACAAAACTATACTCTACTTGACCACAAATACAAGGTCCAAAAATAATTCATTGACTACTATGTACAATTTTTACAAGGATAAAATGAAGAAAAGGAATTTACAATCTCTTCATTAAGGCCCCACCCTCTTAGCTAATGGTTTTGAGGATGAATGGTTTCCATCAATTATGTTATCTTTACTAAAAAAATTTATAGCCCAAATACAAGGCACAAATAATATTCTACTCTACTTGGCCCAAAATACAAAGCCTATAAACTCCTAAACTAGTACATTTATTCATAAGGTAGTGGTCTTGTTTTCTTTATGCTCCCAAAATCTTGCATAGTGATGTTCTTTTAAATTGTACTTGCGCCCAAATGCCTTATTGAAGATCCAAACAAGCCCAATTAGGCCCAAACTCCTAATAAGCTCCTAATCAGGTCTTTAGTTTTATGACCTCTTTATGCTTAACTACAGCCTCTTAGTTAGGTTGTCATAATGCCCTCCTTCTTGAAAAGGGGATATGTCCTCAGATCTTGCATGAAGCTCATTGACTGCACCCTTATTTGTTCTTTTTCTTATTTACTTTCATCCAAGATAAAACATTGTTCTACAAAAACAATCAAACAATAAAACAAATCATATATGAACAAAATAAATAAAAGATGGAAAAGAAAAACTTTCTTTCGTCCTTATCTAATAGATAGTCATAGTTGATCCAAGGTATTTTTTTCCTATTTTATGAAGGTGCTTAAATTTTTTATCTTGTTGTTTTATTACAAGCATTTCTTCACAAAGTTTTCCTTTAAAGAAGTTGATGTTAATTTCTGGTTCTACTCAAGATAAAGGTTTTTCAATTTTCAGTTATTTCTGTAGTTAGTTTTTCACTACTTGTGAAGGTATTTAAAAACGAACCACAAACTTATTTCCTCTATAAATGAAAGTGGTTTTATTATAACGACCATGGTAAACGAGGTTATGATCAAATTACCCAGGTCATTCTCATAAAATATCACAAGTTTTTAAGGGCATAATGTGACTTGAACATTTTTAACATAATGTCATATATAGAGATTGACTTTCACTTATTGATCCACAACTAGATCCCCATCTTTTTTAGTCTAAGAAAGTTTAGAAATTTGGGAATGGGCCTCTATGTTGAGTTTCGACATTTTAATCAGCCAAGTATTATTAAAGTTATAATATAATTTTGACAATTTGTTTGAAAAATATTCTCTCCGTGGGTAGTATCAGAGAAAGGGTAAGTTGAAACAACGTGTGAATAACTGGGTTTAAACTCTTCTTAAGAGCTAGATTCATTTTTTCCTATACCTAAACAATGAATACTTTTTTGTTCCATTGAGCTAGGAGACGTAACCTGTTCTTTTCTTTTTAATTTATTGGTTTAATTGCATTTTTGGTCCTTACATTAAGGGGTAAAAAGTCACTTTTGGTCTAGTGGTGTTTTTAAAAAATTAATTTCGTCCCAAGATTTCTTAAAAAGCATGTAATTTAGTCTCTTATGTTAAATTTGTATGAGTTAATCAGTAATAATGTGGCACACAAAGTTGCACTGTTATACACAAATGTCTCCACATGTAATCCAGCATGTATTCCAACACAGTTCTTTTCCCTCCCTACATTCTCCCCCATTAAAGCGTCATCTTTACCCTCAACCCAACATCTGAAAACCCTCTCCCCTCTCTCCCAACCCCAACCCTCTAATCATACTCATTAGTGGCCTAAACAACGTTGGCAAAGACACCTTTATCACGCCTCCGAGAGACCCACAATGGACTCCAATTTTGTCTCTGCCACCGCATTCTCCTTCATTCACATTCATCCTCTACCGTTGCATTTTCTCTTCCACATCAAGTTAACCCAATTATTTAGTTTTACAAAAATAATTTAATATTAATAAAATAGAAAATCTAGAAAGAAAGCATCAAAGACTATCTATGAACAAATTAGAGTCCAATTTGATTCACAATTGTTCCTACGACCTTTAGGTATTCAACTCCTAATTAACATGGTCGGAAGGGTATGAACTCGAAGATGAAGAACATTCACGCATAGTACATGCAACAACATGTGCCCATTGCTTCAACCATGTCTTCTTCACAACCAAATAAACCCATGCATCAAAAATAGTGATGGGGCTAGAAATGTTGCTATCAGATACAAGGGAAAACGAATAATGTTAGAATTAGAGGCCTTGAACAAGAGGGGGTGAATTGTTTTTGAAAGATTTTTGCAAGTATTGAAGGTTTAGTGAAAAGCTATGAAGAATTAATCAATGGAAAATCTATTCAACAAAATAGAAAACTATTTTTAAACTTGATTCTAGAAAATCAACTTGTTGTTTTCACAAAACAACCAGTTGTTTATACCAGTAGATTTGAAAACCAAAGATAAAACAGTTTATTGAGTGTAAGGATAGAGAAATTCACACAAGATATTTATACTACTTCACTCTTAACCAAGAGCTACACCCAGTCCTCAGCTAACCACTGAGAATTCATCCCTTCAAGAACACACACCACTTTTGGCAAACCACATCATTTCTAGAACCACCTTCTGAAACTGCACAACACACAAAAATACAATGTTCAAGGAAGAAGAGGATTAGAATTACAAGACCCAATCCTATTCCACACTTGAGATTATCCAAAAGCTTTTTAAAATCTTGAAAACTGTTTTCTTAGTTAATGCATAGGAGCGTAAAACAATATTTTTATACTCCAATCAAATGGTCAAAGCAATTAAATCAAAAACCAAATTTTTTCGAAATCATTTAAAATGGATTGGAATCACTTAACAAAATTATGCTAAGGTTTTCAGAAAAACAACCAGTTGAATTAATGAAACAACTGGTTGAATCAGCTTGACAGCAAAGTAAAAACAAAGCCAATCTTTTCAAACTCATTTTAAAAGCTACTAAGTGTCAAACAACCGGTTAAATCGACATTTCAACAGGTTGAAATTTCACACTCTTTAGAAAACTCATTTTTTCAAAAAGATTAAGATTCAATTAACCTTGGATCATCTTAAAGAGTGAATTAACAATTCAAAGACTACTAAACACACACACACAACCAACAACAAGGTCTTCAAGCATTCCTCTTGGATTTGGAGACATCAAAGCACCTTGTTCAACAAATAGAAGGACCTAAAGAAGTTGAGGTGGTTGTACTATTTATTAAAAACAAGGTATAGCTCCAAAGTGGGGATGGGGTTCGACAGTTTCATGTCAATTTTGACTGAACATAATATGAACCATAGGTAGATGCACGCCTTTAGTTCATCCATGTCATCCTCCGACAAGCTCTTGCTCGGCCAGTGGCACCACCAGTTCTCGCCACACAGGTTGTGGTTGTCCTTTCACCACTGTCATGCCTCATCCTAGAGCGTGTTCGATGACCATGACAGTTCTTAGAATTAGTGGCCTTAACAAGAGTGAGGTGAATTGTTTTTGAAAGATTTTCGCAAGTATTGAAGGTAGAGTGAAAAGCTATGAAGAATTAATCAATGGAAAATTTGTCCAGCCAATTATAAAACTGTTTTTAAGCTTGATGCAGAAAAACAACTTGTTGTTTTTACGAAACAATCGGTTGTTTTTATCAACACTTTATAAAAAAAAAATTAAAGTAGTTTAAAGAGTGTAAGGATAGAGAGATTCACACAAAATGTTTATACTAGTTCACAAAACACCTGAGCTACGTCCAGTCCTCAAAAACCACAGAGAATACACTATGTAATGAACCCTAGATTACAAGCTACACACACCAAGAGTGATGATCATGAACCCCTCAAGAACACTCACCACTCCTTGGCAAAAAAACACACTAAGAATGTTGATCTTTATCCCTTCAAGAACACACAACACTTATTGGCAACACAGGTACAAAAATACAATTATCAAGAAAGAAGGGAATATAATACACCTGCATAAATCACAAGATCAAAGTTCAGAATACAAGACCCAATCCTATTCCACACTTGAGATGATCCAAAAGCTCTTTAAAAACTTGAATATTGTTTTTGATTGATCTCTCTCACTTCTTTAATGCATAGGAGCGTAAAAATACCTTTTTATCTTCCAATCAAATGGTTAAAACAGTTACAACAAAAAACCAAAAGTTGTTGGAATCGTTTAAAACAGAGAAACCACTTAACAAAATTTTGTTAAGGTTTTCAGAAAAACAATCGATTAATTTATCGAAATAATCAATTGATTTTTGTGTGATAGAAAAGGCAAAGACAAAGCTCTTCCAAATCATTTTAAAATCCACTAAGTGTCAAAAAACTTTTTGATTCGAAATTTCAACCTGTTGAAATTGTTTGACAACCAAGGCAAAGACAAAGCTTTTCCAAATCATTTTAAAATCCACTAAGTGTCAAACAACCTGTTGATTAGAAATTTTAACCTGTTGAAATTTCACTTCTTTTTAGAAAACCCATCTTTTCAAAATGTTAAAAATTCAAATGAACTTGGATAATCTTAACGAGTGAATTAACAAGTTTCAAACAACTAGACACATACGTAGCAGCAAGGTCTTCAAGCTTTCCACTTGGATTTGGAGACATCAAATCATCTTGTTCAACAATCTCCCATTTGTTAGAATTAATGGCTTAAACAAGAGGGGGTGAATTGTTTGTCAAAATATTTTTGCAAAGATTGAATAAGAATGAAGCTTTATTAACAAACACAAATTAAGCAATCATGGAAGCCAATCAAACAATGTAAAATAAATTGTTTGCAGAATTTCAATCGGTTGAAACTTCGTTTTAACCAGTTGTTTATGAAAGCAACAAAAGCAGAATTAAAACAAACAGTTTATAAGGAGTGAGAGAGAGAGAGAGAGAGAGAGAGAGAGAGAGAGAGATTACTCAGCCAATTTATACTGGTTCACTCAAACTTGAGCTACATCCAGTTCCCAGAACAACCACTGGGTTCCACTAGTAATCAATCATAGATTACAACTCACACAAACACAAAGAGGTGATTTTGATACCACAAGAACCATTCACCCTCTTTGTTATACACACCCTCAGTCAGAACACCCTCTCACTTTACAGGATTTCCACACTTCACAATTTTATAAAAGAACAAATACAAGAATCATGAAAGGAAAAGATTACACCTGAGTTTACAGAAATCACATAGCTCCTAAGATCAGACCTTGAACTAGTGCACAACTATTTAGAAATCTTGCAAACCTTTGAAAAACTTTTCTAAAAATCAATCTCAATCACATTGTATTTGATATCTATCTTCTGTATTTTGTTTTAAAAGAAAAGCCTTATTTATAGCTCTCAAAACTACCCGTTCTAGGCAACAATTATGAGCCAAAATAGTTTTATTCAATTGCAAAATAGATTTACAAGTTTTTGAAAAGCTGTTATGAAATGTGACAATCAACTGGTTGAAAAGTTGTTTTAAACGATTGAATTGGTTAGATAGTTATTTAACCAAGTCAAAAATAATTTTAAAACCTTTAAATAAGCTAAGTGACAAACAACTGATTATTTCGAGGTTTCAACTGGTTGTTTTTCTCTTTGCTTAGAAAAAGACTTTTCTCTTTTAAAATAGATTGAGCAAGCTTGTGCAAGGGACAAGGAATGATCTTTATAAGATTTCTAAACAACTTAAACTAAGCCAAACCAAAAGCAGCACAACTTCAATCTTCATCATAGATTTGAAACATCAAAGCTCCCATGATCTATAATCTCCCCCTATTTGATGGAGACAAATCCTTGGGATGCTTTTTGGAATGTTCTTGTTTACAGGATAAACTATTGCAGTTAATCAGGCACCACAAACTAGTTTCCACTAGGTGATTTCCAAAGAGGAACATCAACCAAATCAATGTGAGAAACCAGTCAAACATGCAAAGGTGCAACATAGATAAACAATCGGTTATTTTGCTGGAATAGTTGGTTGAAATTTTGTATCAGAGTTTCAATTTTAAATCAAAAACCAGTTATAGCAATTTATAGTGTTGAGCATGGGAGCTTTGATGTTTCAAATCCAAGATGAGAGGGGAAACACCCTATTTATAGATATGAGTGCCTTGGAGATGAAGAGAGGAAGGGTAAGGGTGTAAATGACTACAAGCTTCTAGAAACTAGGTCCACTACAAGAAAATCTGGAATTACATACAGATTATTACATACGGATAAAAATTTGTATGTAAAGTCAATGTTTCATACGGATTCTAATCCGTGTGTAATATATTTAAAATTTAATTAAAAAACTGAAATTATTCCATAAGGAATTATTCCGTATGTAATTTATTTCAAATTTAATTAAAAAATAATAAAAAGTGTTACAGATTATATCCGTATATAATGTATTAAAAATTTAATTAAAAAAA
>Ga0123341_1006753_pt1 | contig 10398 bp, 8 predicted proteins | sample Turbeapinknodule_FD_89959 | JGI IMG/M metagenome (GOLD analysis project Ga0123341, IMG submission 89959) | Root nodule microbial communities of legume samples collected from Mexico - Turtle bean Mexico pink nodule | ecosystem: Host-associated > Plants > Roots > Nodule | place: Mexico: Nepantla...
ATTTAATATAATTTATTATTTTTATCTCATGTTTAGATATTTTTCTCTTTAATTTCTTTTGTTTTAGCAAGTGTATCATTGGTTTAACTTTGACTTAGAGATTATTGGTACAAGTTTAATTAGAATATGCATATTTTTTTTTATTGATATTTGACGTGATATTTTATATTTAATTTTTTATTGTTAAATATTTTTTTCATAATTGTATGATTATATAGTCAAGAAACTTCTTTTTAACTTTAAAAAATAGTTGAAAAAACGCTAACTAACGCATTAACAAATATTAATAAATATTAGTTAAAACAATATATCAATTAAAAATAATTTTAATTAATATCAATTAAAAAATATTAACAATGTGGAGTGCACAAATCTTAATAAAAAATATATTAACCATACTAAAAAAACCACACATTCTCATATTTTTAAGTTATTAACTATCATTTAATATTAAAATAATTTTTTGATTTAAAACATGTTTAATCTTGGATCTCGAGAATAAATTCAAAACTACTATCATATCTGTGAGTTAATAAATTTTATAAAATGTTTCTAACCTTTTCTATTATACGTATAATAAAATTATGGGATGCATTAAAAAGGTTTTAATATATGAGACTCATATACGTCTTTTGTCTTTTAAATAGTGTGTCCGAACGGACATCCGTATAATTATGTATTAGTGAAGTATAAAATTTAAAAAATATTTGTTAGATTTCTGACAATTCTATACAATTTTTTTTAAAATACATTAAATTTTTAAAAATTTAAACTTATTGTAATTTTTCTTTTATGATTATAAAAATAGAGAACAAACCCTTTTAAATCAGTCATGAGAAATATTTTTTTCTAGAAAAAAATTGAAATATACTTATCCACATAAATATTTATTATCAATTTATATATATAGATGTGTGTCCAATGTCATACATTTTAGAAATTATACGCATCTCCGTGTTTCGTATCCTATATTTAGAGATTATACATATTTATGTGTCTGTGTTGTATCAATATCTGTGTTTGTATCGTATTAATGTTTCTATTTGCGTATTAATTTCTATGTCCACTTTCTGGATAACAGTACGGTAAATGTCTAAAATATTTCTATTTATTTATTTTTTATTATAGATAATAATAAAAAAATGTTTATTTCTACTTCTATGCTACACAGACTTTAACTAACATAATTTTATTAAATAAAAAATATTACAATAACTATTAATGTCTTGAGCATCCAAAATTGACAGAAAGTAACTGCAACGTGTCACCCTTGTTACTTGACACTCTGGCGTCATGGAGTTATGGGTGGGTTCCACACTTATTAAAGAAAAAAAAAAACTTGTAACGAAAATTGAAACCTGAAGAGATTTTATTTATTTTTTAATTTTGAAATAAATAAAAAATTAAATTTAATAATTTGATGTTGTGTTAAAAATTTTTTGGTCCAATAGATCCGCGTTCCTCACCCAGAGTCCATCCCTCACCCACGTCTCTCTCCGCTTCAGATCACGAAAATCCTAAGCGTTTCGCTGGTGCGTTCTTCTCTCTTCCGATCCATTTTCCCATTCCTTTCGCTTCGATCTCACAATCATCATTCACTTTTGCGTTTCTCGATCTTCTTCTTCGCTCAAATCTTAGCATCGGTTTTTCATTTCTCTGTTACAGAGGATTTTGGTTATCGAAGTATGGAAAACTAGTTCTCACTTCGACCACTTGTATCTACTTGAATAAAGCTACTGCACCTTCAATTTTGAATATGACTGTCGTTTTTGTTGTTAGTGAACCTTTGTCTTATTTTATTTTTATTTGTTCCTACCTAGTTCAACCGCTTAGTTCAGTAGCGATTGGTTCGGATCAATCCGTTTTTTAACGCACTAATGGAGTGCAATTTGGATCCGTGTATTGTTATTTTCGCTCAGTTTTTTGTTAGATTGAACGTTTAAATTGGTTTTTCTAAAGGAATAGGTTGTTGTTTTATTAGATATCGGGGAATTAAGTATGTTTGAACGGCTGATTTAGTGAACAAAAATCTTTACACTGTTTTTGGTGGTGAGTCGCTAATCTTTGAAGGACTAATTTAATGGTTTTTATGTATTTTTTTTACTGTGATGGTTTTTGTGTTGGATTGTGTTTTTGGTATTTGTTTTGTCATTGATCGTCGAGAGGAATGCTTTTGAAGTTTTCTGTTTATGCTTCTCATTTGTTTTTCTGATTTGGCATGGATTGACTTTTTGTACGTCTCTTCTTTTGTCTGTTTGTTTGAAGTTCCAAGATGGGCGTGGCTCAGAATGTTCACGATACGGAGGAGGGTACCTTGGAGATTGGAATGGGTATGTCCTATTGGTTTGCTTGTCTTAATTATTTTTCTACTGTGATTGGATACCTTGTGGGTGTGTACACCGGCGGTTGATAAATTAAGAAAGGATATTTAATGCCTGCCATTACGCATGAAAGAGCTTTTGCAAGCAAGACTATTGTACCACTGAGTTATAAACTTGATCAATCAAGATAACTTGTGGTGTTCATTCCATTATTTTTCAGTTTCTCCCTAAACTATTTGTTTGCTGACTAATGTTGCAGAATACAGAACTGTATCTGGAGTTGCTGGACCATTGGTCATTCTTGACAAGGTTAAGGTAATGATGGCATGCTTGCTGTGTTATTCTTATTGAATTTTCGGGTATTTTGATTTTCCCAATGTGAATGCCTTATTTATGCTGTGACTAAAGTTTACTTCATACTGATAAACGACATCAGGGACCCAAATTTCAAGAGATTGTTAATATTCGTTTAGGAGATGGAAGTACTCGACGTGGACAAGTTCTAGAGGTTGATGGTGAAAAGGCTGTTGTTCAGGTTAGAGCCTTTGGCATGCTCATAATCATCTTCTGTACCTGCTTCTTGTCTTTGAACTGAGTTGATGACTATTTATGTGCTTATTTTTACACGCAACCAAAACATTATAAGATTCCCCTGTACTCCTAATCTTTGTGAGCATTTTCTTGGTACCCAGCGTAGGAATTTCCCACCAAGTGGGGATGTTGCTGTATTGACTTCAATATTTTTTGTCACTGCTTAGTTTTGCGAATCTGCTAGTACAATCATCAATGTTTGAATGTTTATTGACCTTTTCTTAACTATTGAGCAGGTATTTGAAGGTACATCTGGGATTGACAATAAATTTACAACTGTGCAATTTACTGGAGAGGTAAAAACTCAGTTATTACTGTTATCTATATGGAAAAGTACAAGTAAAATTATTTGTCCTAAGTATGTTTATTATTCCCATCATGAAAACATTTGCTGTTTTGGTGATTTGTCGCACTAGTTAGTAGCATCGAAATGCCAATTCTGTAGGACTCATATTACTAGTATGAAACACATAATTGAGCTGATATGGCTGTGTTTTAATGTGTTATTTTTTTCTAAATTATTACACTGAATACTTGAGACAAATTCCATTATAACTATTCCATGAGCTTGTTGAAGCTGCAGTTTTTCTTCCCTTGAGAAAAGGATAATTGGGTTTGACAGTATCAATATAATTCACACTGTTGATCAATTTACTTTATTAGTTTTCTAATTTCACATTATGCATTTATTTTTTGCCATTTTAATTGATATTTATCGTGAAAACTCGAGACTTATCTTTTATAATGTAATACAGGCACATGTACATGTTTTGAAACATTAAAGCTGTAGTAATTTCACATGATTTAGTTCGTCCTGGATTCCCTTATTATTTAGCCAAGAGCATTGATTATTGAATTGAAGCTAAAATCTTTTCCTATAAACTTTTTCTGTGACTTTCTTTTGTTGTACTGGAATCAGTTCATTCCACATTTTGACTTTCTCCTTTCCTCTCTTTCTTGTTTATGTCCACAGGTATTAAAAACTCCTGTCTCACTGGACATGCTTGGGCGCATATTTAATGGTTCTGGAAAACCAATTGATAATGGTCCACCAATTTTACCAGAGGCATACCTGGATATTTCTGGTATTTAACTTTGCAGTGTTCTACCAATGTATGTTGACAGGTGATTTTTTTCTTCCTAATATCTTCCCAATAATTCAGGAAGTTCTATCAATCCTAGTGAGAGAACCTATCCCGAGGAGATGATACAGACAGGAATATCTACAATTGATGTCATGAATTCCATTGCTAGAGGTCAAAAGATCCCTTTATTCTCAGCAGCTGGTCTCCCCCATAATGAAATTGCTACACAGATATGTCGTCAGGCTGGCTTAGTCAAGAGACTTGAGAAAACTGATAATCTACTTGAGGTATAGCTGATTTCCTATGGTGTATTTTGTAAAATATGTTACAGGCTCTTAAATTATGACTTTCGGAAATTAGTAACTATTTGTTTTTCATCCGGACCCCTTAATACTACTATGGCAAGATAAATAAATATTATTAAATAGGACTGGGAAAATACAAAGTAGATAGGGATCTTCCAAAAGAAGCCACAAGGTAGAAGAGTAAAACTAAATCACTATATAGAAGTAGTCAAATCACAGAACAAATCCAATCCAAGGAGAAAACCCAGACAACCAGAAAAAGAAAGTATTCCATGTTTACTATAGAAAAAAATTATTGGTTTGGTTTGGGTGTTTGCTGCATCAAACTGCACTGTTGATGAGTTTTCAGACATCTGACTTGCCTCTCGCCTCTTTGTTTACCTTGCATGCTCAATTTACAGATGCATCTTATTTTTAAGGTTCTCTCACAAAACTTGCAAAAATAACCAAATGTTTCTTCAAACATGCTGAACTATACGCACATGCAATTTTTAAAAGCAGTGCTTATCATTTAAATTAATGATTTGTGGAGTTAGACCTATGTACATTAAGTTAATTCTTTATTCTATAAAATTTGTGACCATGCCTTCCAACTGTGACCAGCATTTTTGCTCTTGCCTGGGTAGTGGTTATTATTACCCTAAAATAGGAGAGGTTGGCATACGTGTTTGGAAACAAGTGTTTTGTAGGATGTTGGTAATTTATAGCCGACATCACTTCTGGAAAAAAATATATTTGCTTGATTAAAATATTCTCTTTAGAGTCAAACATTTATTACCAATAATATATGTATTGCTTTTGCTAGTTATATGACTGAAGAATTCCTTGGAAAAGTAGCTTAATCACTGGTTGTTTAGCGTGTTGGTTTTCAAATTTTATAACATTAAAGCATGACTTTTATATAGGTAACATTGAAAATTAAATGGGAAGTATAGTTTGTGGTTTCTAGTTTTTCCAAATTTTTAAGAAACTTTATGATAGACCGCTGTAGAAATTAGGCAGAAGATCCGTGAATTGCAGGAGCAAGAGCACTCACTATCTTAGATATTTTGTATACTTAAGAGTAAATGTTAAACATTTACCAGAGCAAAATTAAAATATTCCCTATATGACAATAATGATTGATAATTCCGAATGACTTATTAATCACTGTCACTGTTTTGATTCTTCTGAACATATGTAGTGAACTTATGAAATGCTCACATGGTTAATTTGAAATTATCTCACTTGTTTTATTTCTTACAAATCTAATGCTCTTTATTGCCTTCAGATTATTTTTGCATAATCATTTACTTACTCATTACTACTAGACTTTTTGTAAGTTAAGTGATTTTTCTCACAAATATCATGCTATGCAGAGTGGTGGAGAAGAGGACAATTTTGCTATTGTTTTTGCAGCTATGGGAGTTAACATGGAAACTGCACAGTTTTTCAAACGTGACTTTGAGGAGAATGGCTCAATGGAGAGAGTGACTCTTTTCCTTAATTTGGTAATCTTTGACAATTAAAATCTGTATGAGAGTGTTCTTTTATTCCCCTTAAGATGGTATTTCTTTTTTCATTTTCCCAGTTTCCTTTTAGTTACTGTGCTGGAGTAGTTTACAAGTTAAACAATATATTAACCCTTATATTGATATTGTCTTGTAATACATGCTTGGAGCGAACTCAAAGTATAGTTTTTTGTTTAAAAACTTCTCACATTTCAGTCATTGTATTTAATTTAAATCTAACATCTTGTTAGTAAATATGTATGTAGTGTTAGTATGTCTATGATCAGTGCAGAACTAATTTTTGGCATGTTAATACGGACTTAAGTGCTTATTTAAATTTAAGTGAAAAGTGAAGAAGTTAAAAAATTTAGGCTGTACAAGCTGGTGAAGTTATAAATTGAATAAGGTGGTTTTTTCTTGTATGATCTTAAAAAAAAAACGTTGTATTTGTGGAACACAGGGTGATAGATAGTATGAAGCACTGAGAATGAACTCTCCCCATTAAAAGTGACATTCAAATGATTTCTTTTTTAGTTTCATAACTTGCATGAAGGAGCTAATCTCTAAAATGTCTGTTCTCTGTGAATGTGATTTAACCCAGGCAAACGATCCTACAATTGAGCGAATTATCACTCCTCGTATTGCTCTCACTACTGCTGAATATTTGGCTTATGAATGTGGCAAGCACGTTCTTGTGATACTCACAGATATGAGTTCTTATGCTGATGCTCTTCGTGAGGTAATAATGTACCTTCAACTGTAATTAGTTTGGAAAGGAAGCAATAAAAGGATAGGAGACTTGAAACCTTGATAGGCTTTAATGTGCCTTTGGCTTTTTCTTGGAGTATATTAAGAAATGACTGAAACAATATTTAAATATTTAAACATTTTCAAACAGTTTGCATGACACTTCATTTGTTAGGTATCTGCTGCCCGAGAAGAAGTGCCGGGAAGACGTGGTTATCCTGGATACATGTATACAGATCTTGCAACAATTTATGAACGTGCCGGAAGAATTGAGGGGCGTAAAGGCTCTATTACTCAAATTCCAATTCTAACCATGCCCAACGATGGTAGTGAAATTTGCAAGTTCATTGGCTATTTTTCATAGTTCTTTCTCGATACTGAATGATCATATTTTGAACATATGTACAGATATTACGCACCCAACTCCTGATCTAACAGGATATATCACTGAGGGGCAGATATACATCGACAGGCAGCTGTATAACAGACAGGTGGGTTATTTATGTTGAAGCTCTCGGATGTAATGAACATTGTAATTAAAGAGAGAATTTGGTGCAGAATGCATCCTAACATTCAATTGCTGGCTTGTTATTATTCAATGAAAAATTAGGTCTCCATGTGAAAAGTTTGTCGGTCACTTCCAACTTCATTTTTCTATCATTTCATGGCTTTAAATATGAGTTTGAAATGTCATGGTTTTATTTTTCCTTTGACTCATCAAGGTGGACTGATGTGAAAGATGCCACCAGTTAGATTGTTAGAGATTATTGTAAATCTGTTTAAATGATCTGGTGGTTGATTGCTTGCATTTAATGTTTTTGATTACTCCTGTGGATTAAATATCGATCCAAAACTAAACACTTTAATTTTTCTAACTGAGCAGATATACCCACCAATCAATGTCCTCCCATCACTATCTCGGTTGATGAAGGTAAAATATTATTTGTTTGATATCAAGGTGCTTTCAAGAGATAGACATTTTTTCTGTTTCTTAATTATTGGTCACCTCTACAGAGTGCTATTGGTGAGGGAATGACCAGAAGGGATCATGCTGATGTGTCCAACCAGGTCTGATATTGTTTTATTCATCACAGTTATTTTTTCGTTCACAAACATCTCATTCGTGTTTGTTTTTCCAGCTCTATGCAAATTATGCTATTGGAAAGGATGTTCAAGCAATGAAAGCAGTGGTTGGAGAAGAAGCACTTTCATCAGAGGACCTGGTCTCTAATAATTTTCCATCTTAAGTACATTTCGTTTCATTACATGAAATTTCTCTTAAAATGGTATTAATGGAACTCTTTCTCCCATTTTATTAACAGCTGTATCTGGAATTTTTGGAGAAGTTTGAGAGAAAGTTTGTTGCCCAGGGAGCTTATGACACCCGCAATATATTCCAGTCACTAGATCTTGCATGGACTTTACTCCGGATTTTCCCTCGTGAACTTCTTCATCGTATACCAGCCAAGACTCTTGATCAGTTTTACAGCCGAGATGCTGGTAATTGATGATTAAGCAAGCAAGTTCATATACCTTGGTCTCCTGCTCAACCAGTGCCTAATGTCATCGGCAAATTTATTTGTTTCTTTGCTTTCTCCCACAAATCCACATTTCTTCTATGCAGCTAAATATAATAAAGGATTGAGTCTGTTTGAGTGCCTCATATTTTGAGTTGGTCAGTTAGTCAGAAAAGTAGACCCTCATATAGATGTTATGATTCCTGAGCCATTTTTTCTTTTGGTGGGGGAAAATGAGTTGTGTTAGTTTGGGATGGCTGGCGCCATTTGCATTGTGGGATGTTCATTGTTCCCTGGTGTTGGAATTTGTGGAGACCGCTTTCCCAATGTACGTTGCATGTTTCATAATTTTATTTATCATGTAATTTGATTGTTTAGAATATTCATAATCAGGACAGTTGTCTTTTGGACACTTCCTGTATGTATTTATCTGCTTTAGTTTATCAATAATTCAAACAAGCATTTACAGTCTGGGGAATCTGGCAATATTTGCATCTGTCTCTATCATTTTGTAGGCCCAACCTCCAAACCCATTATTCCATCCTGCTGGTAAATCCACTTATTGGACCTTCTTGCTAAGGTAAGAGTCATTGATTTTATGATGATATTTATCTGGTTGCCAATTTGAAATGATCCACGTGTCAGATTATTCCGTGCTTTTTGGCTCACTCAAATCATGCTGTTGCTGTTCAGTGTCCACGCACTCGCCATTTGTTGGGTGATTCAATTTCTTCCCTACTTCTACTCTTGTTTATTTCATCTTCCAATTAAATCCTTACAACTCCTCGTAATAAAGAAGAATAAAGATGTATTTCTTCGCCCACTTTTAATTGTTCGTGTTTAATTTAATTAGGGATACAAGATTAGATTTGTGTTTTAAAGTATTCTTGATTTGATTTGATTCCATTACACTGTATAAAATTTGATTTGATTTTAATTGAATTTGACTTTGGAATGTAAACATTTCATGTTATACAACGATAATTTAAGTAGATTAAAAACTTCGGCACCTGACAGCTGTATTGACACAAGTTTTTAAAAATTGATTCGAGTTCAAACTAAAAATACTAAATTTAATTTATGTTCAATATTTAAAGTTTAATTCTCCTTTTTCATTAAGTAAATTCGAGACCTAAAAGCTTATATTCAATTCCAACTTTTAGAAAACACATCGAAAATGGGATTTATATATGCTTTTGTTGCTTAAATCCACATTAGACAAATTTGGCCATGTGAAAATTATTTTATTTAATTTACTTCTAAATTTTAGATACCAATCATTATATCTAATTGGGCAAGTTAGGATTCAGAAAGACTAATATGCTTTTTACCTTTATTAACGCTGAATAAGAGGAAGAGATTATTCACACTGTATTTGTTTAGGATGAATTATCTTGAGAAAGATACAAAATACTCTTTACTTTATTTAAAGGAGAATTGAGGAGAAAACTTGTACAAATAAGCATATTTGATAAAATTCATTTCCTCTCACTTTAGCCATTATTTCACATAGAAATTGTAGACCAGGTATTACATAAAAATAAAAAAAATTTAAATATACTTTTTTATAAAATAATAATACTTTTTGTCAAACAAAAAGAGATAAAATATAATTTCTATTTCTATTTCATTCATCTAAATAAGTGGATAACAAATTTTACTTTATCTATTTCTTTTATCAATCTAAATAAAATAGGTTTTAACTTTTTTTTTTCTAGTAATTTTTCTCTTTCCTTTCCTTACTTATTTTCTCACTGTTTCATTCTCAATTCAAACAAAACAAAGCATATGCCAGAAACAGATAAAATGGGATAAAACTATAATAGGTTAAATCTAAATTTGGGAAACCCCTTTTTCTAAACAAATAATTTCATTTTCCCACCTAAACATCTTTTCTTCAAAATAGAGTTTGAAAAAAAAAGAAGAAAAGAAAGTTATAACACCCTAAGTGAGATAGGCTCTTGTCCCTTAAACTTAAGAGTAGTTTAACTCTAATACAAAATGTAAGAAACTTATTTGACATACACCTCAACTACTACTGCAAATTAAAATATTTTATAATATATAAAATTAGGATATTTTATAGTAGTTGCAAACCTCATTTCTTAGCATAACATCAAAATTATTTTAAGGAAAGTTTGTTGAATTTATTATTGTAAAAATCCACTTTTTAATAAAACTCTAAAAAATTAATTAATTAAAATTTAGGAACAAATATTATCAAAATACTTCAAAAGCCTTTTTGGTTCCTAAAATATATTTTTTTCTTCAAATTTTTTATTTTAATTCTGAATCAAACCCGATCTTAGTTCCCAATTTTTCTGTTAGCATATATTATTACC
>Ga0123341_1006754_pt1 | contig 10396 bp, 3 predicted proteins | sample Turbeapinknodule_FD_89959 | JGI IMG/M metagenome (GOLD analysis project Ga0123341, IMG submission 89959) | Root nodule microbial communities of legume samples collected from Mexico - Turtle bean Mexico pink nodule | ecosystem: Host-associated > Plants > Roots > Nodule | place: Mexico: Nepantla...
ATTATGAAATAGAAATAAATAAAAGTTAAAAAAATTATGACTATTTTATTAAGATCAATAAAAAAATTGTATAAAAAATCTATAAAATTTATTATATGTTTTTTGTTTGTCCGTATAAATATTAAAAGAGAAATAAAAAAAAGTGGATGTAACAGTATTTGGTCACGTACAAGCACCCATATACAAACACTCTTTAATAATCTATTAAAGCTCATAATTGTTTGGTACTTATCACATTCATTATGAAAACCCATCACTCTTGCACGGCTTCTACATTAAAATTCCAACACACTAACACTAAAATTCATTATTCACAATTTAGTCAACTTACATTTTTATTAGTACTACATTTTACTTATATAAAAATCACCAAATAACTATTTGATTACAATATTCTTACATGTTTTCAAGTGTTTATATTTTTATTACGTGAGGATTTTATATGTTTTCTATTTTCTAGCTCTTATCATCTTAGCTTAAAGAATAATCTTGAGAATTTCTTTTTATTTTCATAAAGTAAAAACTAAATACTACCTGACAAGTTAGTAATTCGGTTTCAATGTGCCAACATTTCAAGACACTAGTTATTTTCTTTGAGTTATTATCATGTCTTAAATTATGCGAAAATATCTTCCAAAAACCAGTTAAATACTAATTAATTAAAATATATTAAATATATTTTGATTAACTAAAAGATATTAAATATATTCTGTGAATATATATCCTTACAACTCAGGGATCACCATACACATCACTGGATAACGGATATTCAGCATATCATAATAAAGACTCATGACCAACATTATAAATAAATCATTGACAGAAGTATAAGATACGTTTTAATCAATTTAGAATACACATTCTTTATACAGAGTACTTACTTGATCAGTGAAGTACCTCTTTCAAATTCATTCCAACCGAACACCAACAATTAAAGAAGAAAAAAAAAAAAAAAAATCACGAACACATCAATAATTATATAATATTTTGAAATAGTATCTAACTCATTTTACCTAGGTGCAAAACCTGTACCAAAAAAAACCCACAAAAGTTTTACACTAATTATCAATATGGTGAAAATTTGGCACTAATTACACTGATCAATATCCTGAAGAATGCATTATTACTTCTTCCGTAAACGCGGTGTGTATTTTGAGGACACATATTTAGGGTTTATAATCACTGTAGCATAAGAGAATGTGTCGGTGTAGCCATTGATTTCAATTCAAGCATGTAATTATTTAGCCTTCAATCAGCTGCAAAACTCACTCAATAATACACCAAAGTGTAGCTTGCGAAGCACAAAACAAAGTGACCTCAATTTACGGTTGCAAACAAGACATTGGTTCTGCCATGTTCTTTCTTTCTACATTGCATTCAAACTCAATTCATTCTCGCAGTGTAATAATTATGGGCTTCACTGATTTGAAGATTTTTTTACCATCCTCAGTGGATAAGCACCAGTACAGTACCACCAACAACATGAAGCAGGGAAAATTGAATCTTTGAGTCTTCTCAAACTCAAACCAAAGAAAAGAGACAACAACATAAGCTTACTTAAACACATGTGCTTCATTTCTTGACATATTGCAGTTTCAAGAGACGTGTTGTCTGTGTTCACTTTGATCCTTTTGGTTTTCCATATTTTTATCGTGACACTTCACTTGCCGACGGGGTGTTTGTGTGTGTGTCAATGTGATTATATATTGTAAGATATAGTGCAGATATGTTCTGGAGATTATGGGACCCAGAAAGGGTTTGATGAGACAGATAGAGAAGGAAAAAAAATAAGTGAAAGAAGAAAATACGGAACCATAACAAACCACACACACAAGTTGTGTTGTATAACAAAGTGAGTGGTTGATCAGAAGTCGTGTCACTCTTTATTATGAGTTGCAATTGTGACTGTGTATTGGACCCTACATACAAGTAATTGAGCGTTCTTTGTTTGCTAGCAGACACACTAAGCAACCCTTGCAGATCAAAGTGTATAAAATTGGCCTTCTTTTACTGAGTCCCATGCTTTCAACTTTCATCTTCAAAAAATCAAGATACATGAATGAAGATAACCAAAATCTTGTCTTAGACAGATACACAGCTGGACTAGTCAAGTTACTTGCATAGCATAAAATTGGCAAAATGGACCCACCAAGTGTCTTCAACTTAAAGGGCAAATCGTTTACTAATGAGGTTACATCATGCGTTTGTTCAATTTATGATTGAGCAAATCTTGGGCTTTTTTCACTATGATACTATTCTGTCTCTGCTTATTTTCTTTTGGTAACCCTTTTCATCTTGGCTATCATGACAGGGACTAAAACTTTGGTTGGAATAATTGTACAGGGACATGGGTGAAAGAAGGCGTGAAAGCTTAATTTCACCAAATTTATAATTCAATGTGGAAGATCTTGCAGTATCTTTGATGAATGGGATCCACCACCACAAAACCTAGACAGCACTTTCGTGTAAGCTTCAGTGCCTACTTTTTTACTTTATCAAACGATTAACTAATAAGTACATATGTAAACAACTGATGAAGGTCCATGTGTGACTTTTTACAATCACTGGTAACATCTATGTAAGTGTTATGAAAATACGAACGATGCTTATTTTTTTAAGTATACATGCACAGAATTTTATATGAAAAAGTATTAATCTGAAGTAGTAATCTATGTCACAAAAGTTCAATATAAGTAAACCAACATGAGTTCTGATTCCGTAGGATCTAAGCTGAACAACAAGGGAGACCAAATAGCTATAATCATCACTAGATCAGATAAAACACTTTGTGGTCTAATAAAAATAAGACAATGAGTCACTGATCATCATCCACTACATCAACTACTGACTACGTAACAGTGTTTCCCAAGTCTATATTTGCCAGATACTATACTACTCATGCATACTATTTCATTTCTCATTCAAATACGAATAATATTAGCTTAATAGGTGAGGTCACCTCAGTCTTATTCTTTTACTCTTCATTTTCCCCTCCTTCTAAAGTCCAAGTTCGTTAGATTTAGCGGAGGGAAATTTTTTCTTGTTGAAGTGACTGACAGGTACAGCCAAAATCGATTATCATTTTGACCAATGAAAGGGTATTGCTCAGCACAGCAGTCACCATCAAGATAAGAAGATGATCGACCATTATTAGTGCAGCAAACAGTAACTGGGGATGGGAGATAAAAGGCTCAGAAATCATGGAAGAAACTTTAGAATGGTTTCCATTGTGAGTATGGAAAACTACTATGATTCTGGCTGGCACATGGGCACCAGCTGGGCTCAATGCAGTGATCATTCTTCTTCCTTTGCAGTACCTACACAAATACTGCCTCATGTCACTGACTCTGCCTCTCTTCAATTTGGTGAGTTCCACTCATGGCCACTTCCCATTGAAGGGGCTGCAGAAGAGAGAGCAATGAGTGCTTCCAAGAGTCACAGTCAAGCAGAGAAAAGGCGTAGAGACAGAATCAATGCACAGCTCGCAACTCTCAGAAAACTTATTCCCAAATCTGATAAGGTAAACCAATTTAATGCACCTCTTTTTCAGTTTTCATGAGTGGCATACTTAGTAGTACTATGAAATACGCACAATAAGAGAATAACCTGGATTTTGTTCCTGGCATCACACTGGATAATGAATGCATTATGAAAGATATGTGGCATGTTATGCTTAGCAAAGTTATATAAGGATTTCAATTCCACTTCCACTTCCTCATCTCAAAAAGAGAATATTGAACAAAGATTACTTTTGTGTGACCAAACATGCTGAGATTAACATTTGGGTACTTGCAGATGGACAAGGCAGCTTTACTAGGCAGTGTGATAGACCATGTCAAAGATCTAAAGAGAAAAGCCATGGATGTTAGCAGAGCTTTCACAGTTCCAACTGAAATTGATGAAGTATCAATTGACTGTGACCATGTTCAAGATGAAAGCTGCACTAAAGTGAACAAATTGAAGGAAAATATTGTGATCAAAGCTTCTGTTTGCTGCGATGATCGACCAGAACTGTTCCCTGAACTCATCCAGGTCCTCAAAGGCTTGAGACTCACAGCAGTTAAAGCTGACATAGCCAGTGTAGGTGGCAGGATCAAAAGCATATTGGTGCTTTGTTCTAAGGATGGTGAAGAGGGTGTTTGCCTCACCACTCTCAAACAGTCCCTCAAATCTGCCGTCACCAAAATAGCTTCATCTTCCATGACATCTAATTGTCCCACCAGAAGTAAGAGGCAGAGATTCTTCTTGCCTTCTCGTTGCCTACAGTAACTTAATTGTTCATTGCAAAATCATTTTCTTTTGCCCCTGAGGGTCATTTCAGCGGGGCAATTATTTGCTTTATTTTTCAATATTTACATACCTCTAAGATATATAGCTTCTCCATTAGGAAGATGAAATCATAAAATACTAGTTCTGTGCCACCAATTAAAGCAAAGTTAAAGAGTGAGAAACTAATTCAAAGGGAAGAAATGGGTATGTGGCCTCCTTCTGCATCAGAAATAGAAAAGAGGCAAATTGATTTACCTTTCATGCAATGGATAGAATAAGTGGGTGAGTAAAAAGGTGAATAACGTAGCAAGAAAAAAAGAAAGGAAGAGAAGGGAGGAAAAGCAAGTGATCATTGAGTTGCTTCTTAATTCTTAGCAGACAAATGTTAGTGTTAAATCACTTCACGTTTGACTTTAAGAACTAGATGTGATCAATGTCCACTCAAGTAGTTTTCATCTCCTCTATCACAACACCAGATATTTCCTTTGTTAATTAATGAGGCGAATACTGAAATTTTTTCTAATGTGCCTTTTTTCTCTTCTCTCTCTCTAATTCGTAATATTTTTGTTTGACAAATCTAGTTAACAAGCAAACCGAAAGTTGAAAAGCTCTGCTTCTGCCATATTGCAGTTAGACTGTATTCCTTATAAGATGATCTAAGAATATTTATAGATTATGACATGATGTAACGTGAATGGTTCATCGTTCATGGTTACTGGAATAATATATATATAACCTTTATTTTCTCACGTGATTTCTTATAGATGAAAAGGAATCTCTTCACACAAATTTGCCCTCTTTTTTGTGAATTGATTTGACATTTTACATGAGTGTAACTTAAGAGTATATGAAAAGTGCTTAGTAAAAAAGCCAATCATACTCAATGCAGTAAAAAATGGGTAACTTAACAGTAAACACAGCCCACGTTAAACAGCCGAAAAGTGAGAAAAATTTTAAAGAAAAAGACAAACACAACTTAGTGGGAGAAAGAGGCGGAAAATGCTTTACCACCAAATGAGGAATGCACAAATGTTGGACAATTTTAATAATGGCATTCACGATTCAATGTAGATATTATTTTATGAGAAATGCTAACAGATATTCGGCAAAAGATAAATGAGAAAATTTTATGTTGAGATGCATAAATATGTATTTTTTATTCGTTTTAATGCTTTTTTAATAAAAAATATTTTCTTCGTAATTCCTTAACTACTGTCCGAATAAAGGCTTGTTTTATCTCTACTAAAATGAAATTTAAAAAGAGGACAAGAACCGAACCTTATGTTTGAAAATCCAATAGAAGGAAGGTGAATGAAAATAATAATAATAGTTTTAAGAAGGTTGTGTTGGGTTTAACTGAGTACAAAAAGGATTATACTACATTTCTTTGCTGCGTCCATTTACTCATAACTAACACTGTTTTTGAAATGGGTGATGTCCAATTCAAGCATAAATGGGAGACTAGACTTACACATTTATCCATGGATGGTTATAGATAGTGTAGGGCATAGTTGATAATTGTCATTAGTATTGAGTTGTCAAGCTTTGAAACATGCATGGTACAGTGGTTGAAAATATATTTTAATAAATGGATGATAAAATATAGAAAATATTTTACTTTTGTAATCAAAATCTAAATAGTTAACATTTTGAAATATACTCAAACAACCTTACCTTCTACTTTCTTTCTTTTTTTCTTTGAAAAATGATATATTGACAACCTTATACAATCCTTTTTTTTTTAAAAAAAATTTTAATTTTGTATGAAATGAAAAAAATACTCTTTTTTTATATCATCATTTAGAGGTTGTATAGTGGAGTAGAGTGTCAATATATCATTACTCTTTTTCTTTTCACTCACTCTCATCCAAATAAAGTCTTAGAGGTGATTCTTATAGCTTATTTTTCATGTTCATTTGCCCTCCATCAACTAAATTAGCTTGATTCACACATCAAAACTATATCAACTTAGCTTGATTCACACATCAAAACTATAACATACATATGAAACAATTCAAAACATTTACTTCACCGCATATTACATTTAAGTTCGACTTGGTACATTACACCTTATATTCTAGAATTTATATATGAAACAATCTTTTATGATCACAATGGAGGTTAAAAATTTATAACTATTTTGATAGAGATTCATACCGGTAGTTCAATTTTTAAAAAGAATTCCTTTTTAAAAACTATATTGATCAGGGTCAGACGATCCTATAACCCTCGTTATCGGATGTTGACCGACCTGCTTGTATGAAATGCATCAAGGTAAAAAAAAAATACACGATAAATAAGGTAATACTATTTTTATGATTATGCACATTGATTACAATCCATTAATAAGAGGGTTTATTACAAATGTATAAATAAGCATAACAAACAAAACAAAGGTATGTCATTATTACAATATTACTATCATTCAAATATTGAATACTGACTTGAGCATCACAAAACTTTTTGCAGATGCACTTTCGACCGAGAACCAAAGCCCAAACGTTAGAAGAAAAGAAAGGAGAATGCAATCGAAGAAGGAATCAATTGTTCAACCGATACTTTCTTAACCCCTTACAAATACAAAAGTATCTCATCTTTTAGGTCTTTTTATAACCTGAAATTCAAAGTATTTTGATTTACATCATAGAAAATAATTGTCCCTCAATATCACTTGATCTTGATTGTGTTTGAGGTGGAGGGGGTAATAAGCATAGTGAGTGTTGTGGAAAAAGTGACAAAAAAATATGGGTGTTAAAAATTTATAAGAATGTTGATGATATATTGACATCTAATAAATTAATATTTTTATTTTATTTTTTAATTTAAATATTATTATATTATTATAAAGAATTGTGAAGTGTGTGTATTTTACTCTTTACGGTCTCAAATAAAAGTTTTCCAATTTATAATTGCCATATGGAGAGATACGGGTGTACTTCCTAATTGTTCCTTTCTTCGAATATTTTGTTATTTTTTTTCCTTTTTTTCTTGCAAATCATCATTGCTGGTAAAAGCTATTTTTCATAACATATTTTTCCTTGATCGTAAGAAAATATAAGAGTATCAAAGAATATAAATAAAACTATTAGATGAACCGACAATACATCTCGAGATAATGAAATCATCTTTGGAGAAACTATTAAAAACAAATAATGACAATGAGTTTAGCATGACAATAGTTCACTTAGCTGAGAAACCGTGTTCAAAGGATTGGCAGTGAAACCTTGTTGAATTGCTTCATTGGAGGCCTTAAACCTCTTGTAAGACATAACGTTATTCCTGAGATTACAACTATATCAATCAAAATGCATTCCTCTAACATTTATGGAGAGAAATGTTCCCTCGGAAAAACCAAACCAAAAACACTTCATCTACCATATCTCAATTCACCTACACATATAGTCTCTTTCATTCCTTTCGGTTTAAGATTAAAGCCTTGCAGAAGACAACATTCTAAATTCTATGTCATTATCTCTCACTAGTGCAGAATTGTTACCCGTCATTCATACTGTTATTGTTTTGCAATCAAGGGGGTGAGAAGCAAGTACAATAACAATTGTTGTAATCAAACTCAATACAAAACTGGAATTCACAATTCCGACACTCATGATCCCATATGAATTGTAATGAAAGTAAAACACGATGGTTTATATATTATGATTAGAAAATGATGAAAATATGAACTTCTTAGAATATATTTAATTTTTCTATTTTTATTGATATACAGGATATCGAAAAATAATAAACAAGAATGCTATTACATACTAACATTAGAAAAAAATATGTATACCATATAAAAGAATCTGGATATTATATTATATATGTATATATTTTTAAAACAGTTTATATGAACAATTTATAAATAATTAATTGATATTTTTAATAAAATAAATTAATAATTTTCACTTTAAAATTATTTATAATTAACCAATGAAACAATAAGTTGGGCATGAGATCCTCATAAACCCAAAGCTTAATTGCACATTTGTGGCATACACTCATAAACCCAAAGCTTAAATTGCACATTTGTGGCATACAAAAACATATTACTCAGGAAAATTACCTATCTCATGCTCACATTTAAGACAATTTTCATGGGCACGTAGCGATCAAACTGAGACAGACGACAGAAAATTCACACAAATTGATACAAACAAATTAACCAGGGATCCCTTCCCTGCAACAATAAGAACACAATAACACATAACACGACTACACAATCTTATTCGTCCTACGGGTATATCACCCTCTAATATCCAATCAATGCAATGATATTTATACTATATCTAAATTCATTCTCTTTCACCAATCTAACAACTTGGACAACCACAGCATATGAAATAAGCAAACCAAAACCTTCAATAACGGATTACATTTTATATTCTCATCAGAAACCCTAGGTCGAAGCCTTAATATCAACCAGTAAAGTTAACCCCTTCCAACCGTTCCTTTCAACGAGTATAGACAATTTTATGACGAAACAGTTCATTTGTTCAACTTGACCTCCTACATACTTAAACAAAGAGAGCCCAAAAATTTTACGCATTTAATTCGTCATTAAGATTGCAACGTGTTAAAGTGCTCGGAACATCAAAAATCCGAAAATGTGAAACAAAACAAACAAAACCGAGAGATGCAAGGGCTTCGAATATTAAAACTGGTTAATTCGCGGGAAGAATATCTTTTAAGCTAAGACGGAAGCGAAGGAAACCAATAAAAATGTATCATAACATTAGATTTGGAAAGGAAACACATAGCATAAATGAAACAAAACTAGGAGCAATATTTTCTGGGGAAACACGCACACTACTTCGATCTCTGTCTCATCTTTCGGCGCTTCCTCTTCAATCTCCTCATACGCTTCTTCTTCCACTGTACAAATCCACAATCTCAATCAGAACACAGATCGCACAGCACAGTATAAAAAGATCAAATGAAATGAAAGGACGTTACCTTAGCTCTCATGGTGATGATCAGCAACCGAAACGAGACTCAGAAGTTATACACTGGGCGGAGAAAGCACTGAGACTAGGCTGCGTATTATTAACAGAGACTTACGTTTGGGGAATTTATAGCAACCAAAAACCCTAGCAAATAACAGGTATTGGGCTTAATTGAGACCAGTTCAAACCTTTGTGTTTTGTAACAGGCCCAATTAAAGCAAATGTTAGTTTTTAATGTATTTTAATTTAGAGGAACAACATATTATAAAATATTGTATTTAAAATTATTATATAAACAGAAAAATAATATGAAATAAAACACTTCTATATTCATATATTGATTTAATTTTTTTATTGATTTTTTGTATAACAAAATATTTTATTGTGATGACTACAAATTTTATATTTTTAAAAAATGGATTGGGTTTTGGACTAGTGTTAGTGTGCAAAGGCATTGGAAAAAATAACCCAATATAAAATTGAATCAATGTAACCAAATTGAGATCTCTAACTAGAGACTAACTAGTGTAGTTAAACACAACTAAATGCAAAATTAACATAAAGACTTAATTTTAAAACTTAATGTATCGAAAATATAATATTATAAATGTATAAATAATACACACGGTAATTTTTGCATTTGAAATACTTTATTTTTATAGTGAAATAAGAAATCTAATTTTTTTAAAAAAACATGTTAAAATTCAAAATATTTAAAAAAGGGGTTAAAATTCAGTATTAAAGGGATCAGTATTTTAGGCTCAATTGAGTAACAATTATGCAACAATATTTGGTTCCCGTGTGATGGTGAAGCATGTCTTTCTCCCATCCCACTTGTTCTTTCATGGTGTATCTTTCAATCATGTTCATTTATTTCCCATTTGGTACATAGGAAACAAATATAAGAAAACAATAGAGGGAGTGAGAAAAATAAAATAAGAAATGAGTGTAAAGGGAGATATTTATTTTAAAAGAAATACATAATTTGCTAGACATCTTATATTCAATAGATAGATAAAAGGATATACAAACTCATATTATAAATTGTTTTTTAATATTAAAATATATTTAAAGTTAAAATTTATTTAAAGTATATTTTAATAAAAATTTGTTGATATTATGAAGCTGCTGTCAAAACACAAAACACATCACATACGATTTAAATTTGAAAGGATATATTAGAA
>Ga0123341_1006755_pt1 | contig 10396 bp, 10 predicted proteins | sample Turbeapinknodule_FD_89959 | JGI IMG/M metagenome (GOLD analysis project Ga0123341, IMG submission 89959) | Root nodule microbial communities of legume samples collected from Mexico - Turtle bean Mexico pink nodule | ecosystem: Host-associated > Plants > Roots > Nodule | place: Mexico: Nepantla...
AAATAATATAATAATTAATTATTTTTTATTTAATGATTTTTTAGTGATAAAAAAATCATCATTGAATCCAAATTTTAATATAACCAAGATAAATAGTATCACTTGTTTTTCTATTCTTTGGTGTTAAGATTTTAATTAATCCTGTAAAGGAGAGATGGATCCAAAATGCCTCTAGAATTGTGAGGAAATATTAGAGATGTAAATAAGTTGCTTTCGTTCTAATAACTTAATTATATTTCTGTTATTAACTTGAGTTATGTTGAATTAAGTTAAAATTCATTTAGTATATTAAATTAGAATTGAGTTAAGTAATAAATTTATAAGTTTCAAACTATATAAACCCAAGTTATGAGATGGTGTCATGAGAAATTTCTGTAGATGGCACTGTTATTTATTTGTTATATTTGTAGGGCTTGTGGGATAAACAAGTTTTCAGGATCTTTTCCATCAGAAATTGGGAAACTGACAAAGTTAGAAAAACTGTGAGTATATATAGTAAACACTTTTATTATACTTCTAAATCCATAAATTCACATACATAAACATTGTTTTCTTGTATGCCAAAATATTGTTTATCTGACATATCTGACATAAATTTTTCTTGTGTTAGAATTATTGAAGCAAAAAGTGGTTCTCTATTATTGTCTATAAGCTGATACTGTTGAACAATGCTTTGGTCTTTTAATTCGGAATTAGTTGTTAAAAAGTTATATACAATACCTCATTATTGTCATTACAAGAGAATAAAAAGAATGTTTCTTTGTAGGTACTTTGATAGTTCAGGAATCAGTGGTCCAATTCCTTCCACATTTGCAAATCTTATAAATTTGGAGACAGTGTATATTATTCATATTCTTATGTACATTATAATAATTGGTTTAAAGAAGTAACTTCTACCATAACAAAGGTTTTTCTATGCATTTCAGATGGGCTTCAGACTTGGAATTCGGAGGCCAAATACCAGACTTCATAGGGAATTGGTCTAAGCTTCGAGTATTGTGAGATAACATTACAACTCAACTCTCTCTTTTAGATTATTTGGCTGTTAAAAGTTTCACCTATTAGTCATATATGTTATAACCTCTTTTATACTTAAACATAAGCATGTAATTCAGAGTTTATAAATACCCATCTCTTTCTCTTATAATATACCCATAATATTATCTTTCTCTCTCTCTTTCTATATGATACAGAACACCATGACTTCATCATCATCTCTCTCTGTAAATTTTTCTTCCAAAACAGAGACTCTTATGCCTACATTTTTCACACTCCTATTCCGTTAAAGCTTGATGTTGATAATTTCTGATGAGAAAAAACGCACACAGAAGCAACACACATAATCATGAATCAATTGCAGAAAATAAACAAGATAGGATTTAACGTGGTTCGGTTGCCAACTGCAACCTACATCCATACGGGCAACTATTAGGTTTTATTTCTTTCTTGTTGCATACAAAATTACAAGTACAATGATCTCTTTAAATAAATATTATAAAGGGGACACACTGATTAAGTCCACTCACTAAAACATGGTGTCTAGTCAGCCCAACCCAATTGGTCTTGGCTTCACACTCAACAATCTCCCACTTGAAGCCACGAAACAATGTTCACATGCACTTCATTGTGTACATGTACTTCTGTAATATGTCAATGGAACTCAATGTTCCACCTATAGTTGACTGAATCTGCCACTGACCCCTCCTTTGTTCCTACCGGTTCCCACTTACACGAACTGCCAGATCCTGGAATAGCCTGAGAACAAACATACTCCATACTCAACAAGAAATTCTCTAGAGATGTTTCAACAGTTGGAATACTGGTTCTCTTAACCCATTGTCGTCTAGGAACCTCAGCTGAAGCACGACCCGTGCTCCCACTGCCATAAGTACCTCTGACTGGTCTACCTGAACCTTTCCATGCTCGTTCATCCTAAATCTGACCTGTGGCTCTAGGTTTCTCTCTTGTAAAGACAACCATCTTCTGCCCACGAGATTCTGTGAACCAGACTTTGTTTATCTTCCGAATTGGGACGATCACTCCCTTAGACAATAATCTGACAATATATAGTGAACCTCTTTTTCTTTCGCGTGCCATGACAAGATTTCCCTTGACAACCTTCCACTGCCGAACTTCACATCATGTCCCTGTTCGTCCAACTACCTAACAGAAATCAAAATTTTCGTTAAGCTAGGAACAACTCTGACATCCTTCAAAGTCCAGAAACCGACTGGCATCTTCAACATTATGTCACGTATGCCCGTAACATCAAGAGTTCTATTGTGTTCTAGTCTTACCTTTCCAAAGTCTCCAATAACTAGATTCTGCAATGCTTCACTGTTGTGGGTAGCATGAAATGAAACACCAGAATCCATGACCCATGAATCCACACTGTTATCCGCGCAACAAACTAAGAGGTCCTCGTCCGCGAAATCTTCTGCAATGTTGACTTGTTTATCATTTGGGCATTGATTCTTGAAATGCCCAACCTCCTTGCAGTTTCAACATGTTACGCTTGAGCAATCCCGATTCTTTGACTGACTCCTTCTTTTGTTCTTGCTCCCACTATCTCTGATATTTTTCTTACCTCTAATAACATATAGCGATTCAGTAGATAATTACCCAGAACTCCTTCTTCGGGTGTCCTCTCCAAGAATGAGATCATGAATCTTCTTAAAAGTGAATCTATCGGGTCCCGCTGAACTGGTAACTGATGTAATTGTTTCGGACCAACTGTCAGGCAAAGACGATAGCAGTAGTCAATCTTGAACTTCATCATCGAACTTAATGCCCTCTGACGTAAGTCTGACTAAGATCGAATGCTTCCATGATACCTTTCGTTGTCTTCTCCTTCAGAATGTTGAACGCAACATTCTTGGTAAAAAAGAGTCAGATAACAGACATAACTTTTCGATCCAAACTTGTCCACTTTGCATTAGACATCTTTTCTGACTTGTCACCCAAAACCACGTCTTGTTGATAAAAAAAAAACCCAAACCACGTCCAAATCTTTTTGAACTAGCACATCCTCAATTTGCATTTTCCACCAACTGAAATTTGTACCATCGAATTTTTCAATTCAAAACTTCCCATCTTCTATCATCTAAAACGACTAGTCGAGATACTTGGTACAACTAATTTTAGATCTTGACAATCTTTTTTTTTTTTTTTAAATCAAGAACACAAAAATTGCACCACCCAAAATCACTCACTAACAGACCTGGTCGTAGTCCCCACTGGACTAACGCTCTGCCGCACTGGACCGCAGCTGCCAGGACGCGCACCGCTGTAGTTCGTGCTTCGCACCGCACTGGCGCACCAGAGCGCAACCATAACGAGCTCATGTAGCCGCCACAAACTGCACCCATTGTCGCACCCTCACCGCACGTGTCGCACCATCACCGTCGTCGTCTTGCACTCCATGATGACTCAGACCAGCACACCTGCATAATGCACACGCAACCCTAGCATAGGGACGCCTTTGTCACCCCTGCGAAACCCTAGCTTTGGGACGTTGCTGCAGCCGCAATTTTCACGTCTCATCGATTAATTTTTGCTGATCGAATCTCTAGTGTGTAAATGAACCAAGCTGTGATGCCACTTGATGGGGAAAAACACATGATTTAACGTGGTTCGGTCACAACTGCAACCTACATCCACACGGACAACTATTAGGTTTTATTTCTTTCTTGTTGCATACAAAATTACAAGTACAATGATCTCTTTAAATAGATATTATAAAGAGAATACAATGATTAAGCCCACTTACTAAAACATGGTGTCTAGTCAACCCAACCCAATTGGTTCTGGCTTCACACTCAATAATTTTTTGATATGACGCCAACAAGTCATTGCATCCTTAAGGAGTATGGATCTCCTACATCTCTTGGACGGGTCTTGCATACCGTCTCGCCTCCTTGCCGCTGATGATGCCTCTCCTACTTGTGTCAATCCCAAATATCTTACATATGAGCATCAAGATCAGTTTGTTATTGCTTGGTTATTGGCTTCCATGACGTCTAATAAAAATGAATAATATATAAGTAGAAAGATCTTATAATTATACTTGTCTTTATAATTGGTATCTTCATCTCATATATGTATTTTTTTCATAATTTATTGATGTTGAATGTCTTTAAGTGTCTACCCTAAAAAAGACTATATTTTACTTATTATTAAGTAGGTGAAAAGCTTTTGGAGAAAAAAAGAATTACATGTGAAACTAAAATTTCTTTTGTGGTTATTTTCATATTCTACTCACTGAAAGCTTTTGTGAATTGGTGTGTCTTGATAGGAGGCTTCAGGGAAATTCTTTTACAGGCTCAATACCTTCATCACTTTCCAAGTTGACTTCTTTGTCAGAGTTGTGAGTATGATCACTAGTTTCTTCTATGATTACTATACTTTTAATTGATGAATGTTAATAAATAATGTGTGATATGAATGTAGGAGAATAAGTGACATGTCCAACGGGAGCTCCTCACTAGAATTTCTAAGGAATATGAAATCTTTAGCTATATTGTAAGTCCCTTGACTTTACTAATGAACACAAGTTTTCCTACAATGCAAACCGAGTTCTTTTACTTGTTATATATCTTCCACAGTGCAATTAAAAAAAATTCTATAACTTTTGCAGAGAACTAAGGAATAACAATATTAACGGTTCAATTCCATCCTTCATTGGAGAGTTTCAAAATTTGACTCAATTGTGAGTATTACTTGTGCTTGTGTTAAACTACATAAGAATTACATTCAAGTTCACAAGAAGGCAACAAATTAGGCAATGTTTCTAGAGTTACACTATAATTTGTCTCTAATTAAATTACTAACTAGTTATATAAGGGATATTGTAAAATAAGTACTACATTATTATCAATATTTTATTTTCAAAATAGAAACTAGTATTTTGTATTATAGTTATAGTTATGCCCTATTCGAAAAAGATTAAAAAAATTATATTATTACAAAGTGAACTTTAAGTCTAATCCAACCAAATAAAACCAGCTTATAGGGTGAGGTTTGCACCCACTTATATACAATGAAATATTCCCATCTCTAGTCGATGTGGAATCTCCAACACACCCTCTTCACGCAGAGAGTGACAACTTGTGCGTGAGACAACATATTATGGGTGGTCCGATAACGACTCGATAGCGGGTGACACAATACACCCAACAAACACTTATTAGGATAGACTTTAAATGGCTCTGATACCATATTATAAAATAGAACAAATATGAACAAAAGAGTAAAAGGAAGGCAAAGGATATGAGAATGAATATCTCTTTTATTGTTTTGAAATCATAACGAATAGTCTGAATATATACAAGGTGTACACACTCATTCTAGGTCTAGCCAAAGAAAAAAATAATCAATCAATAAATACTAGAATCATAACAGAAAAAGACAAAATAAAGGTTATTCACCTCTATAAATAGAAACAACTAAGAATTAGAAAAGACACAATTAATATTAACATTTTTATATAACGTTTGTATCCATATCCTTTAATATATATTTTCATGGCTATTGGTAGGGATTTAAGCTTTAATAACATCTCAGGACACATTCCAGAATCAATTTTCAACTCGAGTTCACTCTCTTACGTGTAAGTTATTGCCATATTGCATTCTGACATGTCATACATTGTATTTTTGATATCCCATCTAACAAGGTTTAAAGGATGTTTTGTTTTTATCCAATTATAGGTTTCTTGGAAATAACATGCTAAGTGGCACTCTGCCAAGGCAAAAAAGTTCATCTCTTCAAAATATGTGAGTAAGATTGAACTATTTGAATCAACGTGAACTCTATTTATTACTCTGCTTATTTAAAATACTAGGACAGAAATCAGCCCTCCAACTATATATGACATGTAGAAATTGTTCATAAGCTTTGAATTTTACTCAAACAACTTCTTGAACACTACGAACCTTACTTATTGATACTGGTTATTGATGAAAATGAGTCAGCTTTTCTGAAAGAAAGGGGTATGTTGGAAAGTGTATTGATGGCCAATGAGGTGATTGAAGAGGTGCGGAGAAGTCGGAGGAGTGGTGTATGTCTGAAGGTGGACTTTGAGAAGGCATACGACTCGATTAGGTGGAGTTTTCTGTTGGATATGTTGCATAGGATGGGGTTTCATAGTAAGTGGATCAAGTGGGTGAAAGGCTGTTTGGAGTCGGCAACTGTGTCTGTTTTGGTTAATGGTAGTCCGGCGGAGGAGTTTAGACCATCCAGGGGTTTGAGGCAAGGCGATCCTTTGGCTCCATTTCTATTCCTTATTGTTGTCGAAGGTTTGGATGGTCTAGTACGCAATGCTTTAAAGGAGAACATGTTGAATGTTGTATGTTACAGTTTGTTGATGACACCCTTTTTATGTGTCAAGACTCCTTTTCCAATATCTTCACAATTAAAGCAATTCTCATGGTTTTTGAGTTGGCTTTAGGCCTCAAGGTTAACTTTCATAAGTTAAAGCTGACAGGTATCAAGGTAGAAAGGAATTCTTTAGAGGTATATGCAAGAACTCTTAACTATGGCGTTATGCATATTCATTTTAAATACCTGGGGTTGCAAGTTGGTGGCAACTCACGGAGGATGCAATTCTGGGAACCAATCATGGACAAAGTTAAAGCTAGACTCAGTGCTTGGAGGGGGAAATGCTTATCCCTAGCAGGTAGAGTATGTTTGATTAGGTCGGTTTTAACTTCCATACCCCTGTTTTATCTATCTTTCTTTATAGCACCGATTTCAGTTTGTCACAAAATCTCTAGCATTTAGAAGAGATTCATGTGGGCATGGAATGATGATCACAAACATATATCTTGGGTTAGATGAGAAAACCTGTGTAAACCAAAGGAGGAAGGGGGTTTGGGGGTCAAGGATATTAGAATGTCCAATTGCACCTTGTTAGCAAAGTGGAAATGGAAGTTGTTGAGTGAGGAAAAGGGGAAATGAAAAGAGATTTTAGTATCCAAGTATTGTTCTGGTGCAGTAAGAAGTCAAGACAATAATAAGTTTCTCTCTTGGTGGTGGAGAGATTTATCCAGGGCATCTGAGGAGGGAGAAGGTGAGGGATGGTTTCAAAAGTCTGTTGCTTGGAAAGACGGTTCTGAAGATAAAGTCAGATTCAGGGAAGACGCCTGGGTGGAGAACAAAAAGCTTAAAACCTTGTTTCCTAGGCTTTTTTTCCGTTTCCTTGGATCAAGGAAAGACGGTGGCTGAGGTAGGTTCTTGGGAGACTTTAGGTTGGAACTGGCGGGTAAGGTGAAGATGGCCTAGATTCAGCTGGGAAAGCGTTATGGAGGGAGATTTGCTTAATCTCATTATAGGGGAGAATTTGTGTAAGGAAACCAAGGGTGCTTTAGTATGGAATGGGGCTCATAATGGTGTTTTTTCTGTGAAATTTGCTTATCTGAATATGTGTATTCAATATAATGGCATCTCAAATGATGTTTTTTCTCTTCTATGGGAAGCTAAAGCGATGCCCAAAACCCTGTTTACTGCATGGAGGATCCTGCTTGGAAGACTTTCAACTTTCGATAATCTCATTCGGAGAGGTTTGATTGTCACCTCTTCTCTTTGTGTGTTATGTAATGCAACAGAAGAATCATCCCAACATCTTTTTATGGAATGTGTCTATACTCAGCGTGTCTGGTCTCTAGGTCTTAGATGGATAGCCATCTTGTCTGTCCAGCATAATATAGTCCACTTTGAGAGCTTCCAATTACCTCACTTCACAGCTAAACAGAACCAGGTTTGGAAGGGAATATGGGTCACTATAGTCTGGTGTATATGGGATCAAAGAAACTTGGATGTTTTTAAGCAAGGGGTAGTCGATGCTGATGAAATCTTCCACTCAGCTCAACTATTAGCGTGGCTAAGGTTGAAACATGGGGCCTCTCCCTTTGGTTATGCCTTCTCGGATTAGATTTTCAATCCTGGCTTCTGCTTGCAAAGTTGCTGATATAGGTTGTTGGTGATCAAGTTTTCTTCGTGTTCTGTTGAAGGAATATATGTTAAATGGGAGCTAGCTGATGGGTGGTCCTATGGAGTTGGAATAAGATCTGGGCTGATGGTTCGGTGCAGGGAAGAGTTGGGCAGGGTGAAACTACCTCCTTTCAAAGGCTTGAATATAAGTAGGATAGAGCAAGTGTAGCAGGAATGTATGAAGCTATGAAGTAGCAGAGGTGGAGATGTCGTGGTATGCAAGTGCTTTGTTTTAAAGTTGCTCTGTACAATAATTGTGGTGGACCACAGGTGCTATCCTGTAGAAGATTAAAGCTCTATATTGCAAAATCCTAGTAAGTTTGGTGGGCTGGATGGAGGATAACGAAGCTCTGCTGGTGTTAGAAAAGCCAAGATGCATAGTTTTAATGCTGTCTTTGAAGAAATATAAACAGCTGCTAGTTTGACAATTTTCTAGTTTTGGCTAAGGGTAATTCTGGTGAGCACGTTCTGTTGGTCCAAGCAAGGGCAAGTGGGATGTTAGGTTTGTGCTCATAACAGTGAATACAAACATAATACGTAAAAAACTTTTTTAAGTTGTTTGTAGGGGTTTTTAAGCTACTATGATGAGAAAGTGTGCTTGGGTTCCTGTTTAGTAGTATGGTGTTGCAAATGTTTTATCTTTGCTACGTCTAGTCTCTTAGGCTTTGTTAGTTGTTTATAGGGGCTTCCCATACAGCTTGATCTGATTCGTTTTTGTTTTCATGCTCTTTAGGCTAGATGTTTGGTGGTTTTGTATAAGTGTTGGAACACCCCTAAAGTGTCTTTTTTTAATCTACTTTATTCTTTGTTGATAAAAAAAAAATGAACCTTACTTTTTGACTTACCAACATTGTCTATATTAGGAAAACTTTTGCAGATATTGCACAAATAGGAAAGTTTTGTATGTTAATCTCTATGAAAAAACAAGTTAACTTAATAAGATATTTAACAAAATTGTGAAAACTTTTCAATTTATTGGAAAACAAATGAACTAGCAAAGATCTAATGACTATCCTTTAGATGTTTAATAAAGATATTGTCACAAAAATGTTTTTGAAGGACTTGTATGAATGATAATCTAAATATATAAAAAAAAAGAACAAACAATTATTTTTGTACATAAGAAAAGCAATCATCATGAGCTTCCAATAGTCATACCTTTCTCCCTTTTGAACTAGAATGGATAGTTTATGGTTTGTTTATTGTTTTTCACACAATTTGTTAGATCATACAATTTGTTAGATCGTGTTTCTAGCCTTGCGAAGAACTAACCACAATGTTAGAAGGAAGTTGAAAAGAAACTAGACTCTTTTAGTAGAGAAATAGATTATACCGTCTAGCACAAAAGCAACACAAATAGTACAAACATATTTTATATCGATTCACCTAAATTTATGGCTACATTAGTTCTCTCTTAAAAAAAAATTCTCAAGAGGTTCCACTAATCAGATTAATGATTGCAAGAGTACACAAATCATTCATGGTTATAAAGAGTACACAAAACCACTTTGGGTTATACCATCTTAACCTCCCCTAACACTACAAGAAAATTATTAAATAGAACTCAATTTTAGAGACAAAAAAATAATTATTTGTTATATTGACTAAATTAGATACTATTTTCTAGAGACTAAAAAAATTATTGGTATCTAAATTAGTTTCTATTTTTGATAAATTTCCTAAATTGGTATCTAATTAGCTACCAAAGTTATAGATACCAACTTTAGAATCTATACTTGTATAGACTGATAGGGTCTAGATAGTACATGTCACCTGATTGAATAATTGTCTCTGATCCCTCGATCACTCCTCCTTCTCGTACTCGCTCCTTGGTGCTCATTTGTTCCTCTTACCCTTTCTCGTATTTACTCTCTGATACTTGGTGAAGAGTTAACCTGCAGAAGGTTCTCTGACGATCAAGTAAGTGCTCTGTATAAGAGTGATTGATATATTGATAAAAGCGTATCTTACTCTTGTGTGACAATGTTAATTTATAATGTTCATAGTGGACTATTTTTCTTATGGACCGTATCTTATACATATCTTTAATAAAATAATATTACCTGGTTTATCTCATGGTTACCAAATTTGTAGGGGTGTTAAGATATAACCTGATTTATCTCATGCTTACCAAATTTGTAGGGTGTTAAGAGATTTATTGGGTGTTAATATATATTATGTTTCACGAATCAAAATTAAGGGTTTGTTCGGTTTTAAACTAACATGTATCCTTTATTTGGATTTATTTATTTTTTTTCAGAGATTTGTCATACAATAATCTATCAAACGACCTTCCCTCTTGGGTAAATGAACCAAATTTACAGTTGTAAGTATTGTGTTTATCTTCTCCTCTTTTACATATTAATTTGTATGTGTGTCAAGCTATTAGTATATATATATATATATA
>Ga0123341_1006757_pt1 | contig 10395 bp, 5 predicted proteins | sample Turbeapinknodule_FD_89959 | JGI IMG/M metagenome (GOLD analysis project Ga0123341, IMG submission 89959) | Root nodule microbial communities of legume samples collected from Mexico - Turtle bean Mexico pink nodule | ecosystem: Host-associated > Plants > Roots > Nodule | place: Mexico: Nepantla...
CTCGGCCCCTCGGGCAAGTCTTCTAAGGTCTCGGCCCCTCGGCCTCTCGGCCAAGTCTTCTAAGGTCTCGGCCTCTCGGCCAAGTCTTCTCAGGTCTCGGCCTCTCGGCCATACCGGTACATTAACTATGTTGCAATATCCTAATTGAATGGATTAGACGCATTAGACTATGACGTCAAAATTATTTAACTATAAATTACATAAATCCCTAAAAAAAAAGATAGACTTCTTATCCTTTTATTTTGGTAATGAGAGAATTTTAATCCTACGTCAACACTTACATCATGTTTAGTGATTTTAAAATTCCAAAACCAAACTATACATAATCTTAATCAAAAAGTATAAATTATAGTTTTCTTCTTTATATTTGATGCGTTACTAGTACATAGCTTTATTACAATATTATCTCACTTCTGAGTCTTTCATGGTTGGACAATAATCATTCATGATTAGAAAGTAATGTTATTTGTCATCATTCCCTCACAAGTATCTATCTTCATCTCCTACCCCACTAGAGAACAAATAAATAATAATAATAATAATATAACTATATCATATATACATACCTAAAATTATCTGCACAATCAAGTTTCTTCCCCTATTTTTCCTACTTCATAAAATGCTTTAATCAAATTTATGGAACGCAAAAGAGGATGGTCATTCTTTATAGGAGAATGAAATGAGATATTTTGCACACTGAACAACAAAGTAAAGATTTTGACTAGATTCAAAGCAACCTGAAATGAATTTGGCAAAAATCAATAACTTTCAAAGTCAAACAAACTAAATGGCAGCTTTGAAATATATACTTTTGGATAAGATTGGTTTTACAACTTGTTTTCAAAATCAGATGACACTTTTGAGTACTTATAGCACATTTATAAATCTCTGTGTCTGTCACCCATTGCTCAAATTAGTTAAGACTAGTAGGTGAACTGAACAAACAAACACTCCCTTTAAAAAAAGCAGTTTTCTTCATTTCATTTTATTTTTCTTCTGACGAGGCCATATTTTTCCCAGGAAATGTGGTAATGTGGACCATAAACCTGCACCAGGACTCCACATCACCATACCACGTCATCTACCACACACCAACTGACACATACATCTGCACTACCCCTCTACTCCATTCAAAGTATTCTATAGATGAATTCAGGGAAGAACAAGGACCGAGTCAATTGCTTGTGTAGCAAGTGTGTACGAATGTGAGTGTGACTTTGCTGAGAGCAACAATACAAGACTTGAGCCATATTTTATGGTTTCTTCCACAAGAATTGAGAGTTTTCCATCTGGGTTGGTTCATTCCGGGGGGCCAAGAAAGTGAAAGAAAATTCAAATACACTCTTGGGGGGATTGAAGTGCGATTTTGTGATTGCATTTCATATACAACAATATATAGTCAAGTCAACATGGCCATGTTGAACAATTCTAATACCACCACACCATCACAGATCATACAAATCCAAGCACAACTTCCACAGCAAAGGCTTCCATTCACAGTCCTCAACAAGGTTTTCTGTCTCTCTTTGTTCCTTTAATTTTTAGTTCTTTATGTTATCTTTTACTTCCTTTTGCCTCTTTCTTCTCAATCAAGCTTATCTGCTGCCGACACAACCATTAACTCTGAGTTTGTACTGTTGCTTGTTTATCAACAGAAATCTCTTATGTAAATTACAGTTTACAGGCACTGCCTTTGTTACATATCAATTGGTTGAAAAAACTCAAGTCAACTTGGTCGTTTCTGGTGCAGGCCCAAGTTCCAAACTTTTCCAATAGAACAATAGTGGCGGGTCAAGCAGCAAGAACGGTTTTTCAGATTCTCTTCTACTTGTATTTATTCTTGGTTGCAGTCTTGGTGATTTTCCTGATCATATATGGTTTTGTCTCGGACGCTCACACGCACCATTTCCACCCTCAGAAATGGTACGCCCCACTTCTAGTTTCAACAGCATCTGCTGGAATTGTTGGTTTCACATGGCAATACATCACTGCACGCCACTCCACAAGGGTAGTCAGGTTAGCATTTTGGCTGAGTCCCTTGCTAACATTCGCAATGGGAATTATGTTTATATGCATTGGTACTGCAGTGAGTCTGGCAGTTGGTGTAATTGCTTTGGTTTCTGCATTAATCCAATCCCTCTATAGTTGTTGGGCCAGTCCCAGATTTGAATATGCCACCAAAATCTTGTCAGTTTCAATAGCATTTCCTCCTAACAAAACCCAGGGGCTAACTCTTTATTCAATCCTCATTGGCATCCTTTACTGCTGTTTCCTGGTGGCTGGGATTGGAGGAGCAAGAGCCATTGAAAACAGAACCAAACTATCAGCCTTTTTCATCTTCTTGATCTTGCTGAGCCTAGGATGGACTATGCAGTTTCTGAAGAATGCAATGTATGTTACTATTTCAAGGGTCAAGTATATGCATTTTTCTGGAGGAGTTGACATGGACACTAGAGTTGCATTTTGTGACACAATCAAGCACTTAACTGGAAGTGTTTCCATAGGCTCCATCTTGGTTCCCATCATCGTGCTCTTCCGGGGTTTTGCACGAACCACAAGTCTGGTTGGAGGAGATACAGATGAGTTCATGTTTTCCTGTGTCAGTTGCTATATGGGGATTGCATCTCTTCTTGTGCTCCGTGGGAACCGATGGGGTTTTGTGCACGTTGGAGTTTATAACAAAGGGTTTGTGCAGGCATCTTCTGATACTTGGGACATGTTCATTAGAGTTGGATTGAAGGAACTCATAGACTTGGATCTCACTGGGGTATTCTGTTTCCTTAGTGGGGTTGGCACAGGTGCAATATGTAGTCTAGTGAGTGGAATTTGGAGTCTTGTAATGCACAAGAGCTATGCCACAGAAGTGTCCATTTATGCTTTCCTCATTGGCTATTTCATGGTAAGAACTAAATAATCGGTTGCATTTGACAATTTGGATGCCTTCTTTCTCACATCTATATCATATACTAATTATCTTCTGCCTTATGCAGTGTCGATTGGCCATATCATGGGCACAAGCTTGTGTTGCAGCTTACTATGTTGCCTACGCAGAAAATCCACAGAGCACTCATTTTGATTCCACTATTCCAGTACGCTTGGAGCAGCTTAACAGATCTCAAGCTCTGCAAATATTCAGAGCTAATAATTTCAGCCGAGGCTAAATACTGAAGGAAGGAACAGTAAACCAAGTTAGCTCATTAAACCCCAAGAATTGGAAGAAAAATTTTGTATTGTATAGAATGATTTCATTTTAATGTAGTCTTGAATTATGATAAATCTTGATAACACCGGTTCTTTATACATATGCAAAGATCAAGAGCTCCATTCAGTTAGTACTGATATGATAATCATAACTGATAGAGTACAACTGAAACAACAAAACCAAGTATCAAATAAAACATAACAAAAATGTATTTTAAATCCTTGTATTTTTTTTTTTGTGAAACTTAATTTTGGTACGTATATTTTTAAATTGATGAATTATTTATTTAACTTTTTAAAAATATTTGAACTTATTTTGATTCATAGACTTAGTTCACGTATCCAAAGCTTATAAAGGATTAGTCTATGTTGGCACTGGAAAGAATCGAACTCAAACTCTAGATCGACCCTGTATACCCACTTGTTGACCAAGAAATTTGGTTGAAAATATGTGAATAACACGTTTTTGCTATTACAAAATCAGAAGAAAAAAAACTATATTTATATTTTTTAACATTGGAGGACTAATTCATTAATTTGAATATATAAGAATCAAAACCAAGTTTGACAAAAAAATATATGTGAAAACCAAAAACAAGTTTTTCCCTAAAAACAATCCATGCACCACAGGAGTAATGTCTTTAATAAAGTAGCTCCACACAATTCTACAAATCAAAGGAATATGAAAAATTTCCCTTTAAGAAATAAAATCAACTGTATAACTTTCATGTAAAAGTATTATTACAGGTAATCATAACTGTGAGCAAAGAAAGTACTTCGAGGAATCACATAATTAAGAATAAATATGAGAGCTCATGCTTTAGAAATAGCAGAGATTTAGTAAATATCTTATTTTTCAGTCATGACGACTCCTTGATTTACAAAATAAAATTAAAATGGCTACAGGCAATATCAACCAAAGACTACATATTGGTGGTACAACAAAATTTAAAAAAGTCAAGACTTGATCATTTGGATCCCAGATGACCTCGTCCGCCACATTCTGCACACATTATATTGCCTGTTCCCCCACAGCCTGCATGGCCATAGTTGTAAAATAAAAAAATATACAACAATAAGATCCTAATCATCAGCACAGTAAAACTGCACAAGAAAATACATTATTTTATGTAAAATAATAAGAACATGATTCTGCAATCTGCAGTGTAGGATCACAGCTGCACGTGGTGCAGAAAGCCAACTGCAGCAGATAATGTTTGCACCAATAAAGATGTTAGGCATCATACATTTAGATTATGATTATTGTGATTTGTGCAAATGCACCCCGTTTAATCTAGCAATTAGTAGTGTTACATCAAACTTAAGCCATATATCAAACAATCTTGTTTTAGTTTAAGTTATTCTAATTCTATACATGCCAAAAAGATTTAAAAAAATTACAAACTTGTTTCATTCAAAGTCCTCATAGAAGACCAACCAGTTGTTCATCTAGGTAAACTATAAAAAAGGGTAAGCTAAAGTTGTCCCTTCACAAAATCGAGGAAGTTCCATTATAGAACATGTTCTACACAAAAGTGACAAACACAAAAATGCCATTGGTAACAATACCAAATAACAAAATACAGCAAATACAGTTTGAACATTGTAAGGTGTAGGAGGTCCTGCAGCGAGCAATAACAAAGAAGGTTGTTAGAACAGGAAAGAGAATATACCTAAGCAACGAACTTTAACAATTATGCCCTGGCTTTCCAATATGGAGTCAACGTATAAACCAGAACCAGCACAAGTGACACAAAGCACAGCACCTTTGGCCTGGCAATCAGTGCATCGGGGATTGTTACCAATAGCTTTCTCTTCCAAAGATAGCCCAACAGGCTTCTCAATTATTTCTTCAGGAATAGCTTTATCATAACAAAACAGAGATTCAAGATTACTTCTGCGTTTGTTATCATCTGCCTTCAAACTTGACACAGACTAAAACAAAAGGAAGGAAATAGTTAGCCAGAGACATCCATTCGACAAAGAGTCAAAGACCAAACTTCTGCATAAATAATATACGAAAAGCTCCCCAATATCGTTGAATATCCATCCAAGGAAAACAGCGGCTTGTATTATTATTCCCCATTGGAAAAATTATCCAGCTCTTTTAACATATTAATCCTTCCTGAGCTTTAATATAGACGCGTGAGAGAATTTTATCTATAATTATAAATCACCTTAAGACATTTAGGCTTTGCTTAGTAGGCAACAAAATATCAAAAGGTGTAGAAGATAAGTCCAGTTTTTCAGTAGAGAAGGATGCACCGATCCTAGTAAACAAAAGGAACAAAGTATTTTACAAAAATACTACAGTTGTTCACAAGGTAAAACTGAATATTAGGGGCCATTCATAAAAAATTGAACAATCACCGATAATCAGCAATATGCAACACACTCAATTCCAGGCGTTCAATCCAATAAATCCCCAAGTCACTCAACTTATTACATGTAAAGCTTATTTCCAAGAGGTATCTCAATTATTTAAGGCTTCCTAAATATGCAAACTTGATAAGTCTTTAACTTTCTTACCATCTATGACAAATACAATGTTGTCAAGAGTGTCATCCTACCCAAGATTGGAAGAGTGAATCACACAAATATGCGATATTGTAAGATCCCACTTCATATAATGCATAAGAAGGCAAATACTCAAGTACAATTTATAGTATAATTGACAATTTTTTATAACAGCTAACAACATTGGATGATATCACCACAATCAGAGACACAAAACAGAGCCCAAAAACCATTTGAGCATTGAATAAAACACACAAGTCAAATTAGAAACAAGCAAGTAGCAAACACAAAACCTGAAGAGAAGTACATCAAATCAAAGCAGAAAAGGAAGCACGGAAGGTCAAAACACCAGCTATCCTCCCATTCTTAACCATTACAATTTACAGCGGATAGCAGCTACAGGTCAAAGCTCAAGTAGTGTGAAAAGGTAGTAGGGAAGGGTTGAATCAAATACAGAAGAATTTGTAGGGCAAGAGGTCTCTTAAGATTTCAGGTCGGCTGGGACTAGGGAATCATTTTTCAGAATTGGTTGACTAGATCACAACAATTCCATGGTCAATTTCAGCAATCCCAAACGACCACACCAAATGTGTTTTCGGGTGTGATCAGGATGTAGCTTCAAGCAAAAATCTGGGCTCTTGGAAGTGTTCAGTTCTATGATCTATTATTAACTCCTACTAACTTGGACAAATGAACAGTTTCATCAGAATCTTCTTATATTCTAATCTTACCAATATTTAGAAATAAATCTTACACGCATTTATTTGTAATTGTTGAGTTGAGTCCTCACAATGTTACTACAGAGAATCTTAGACATTGTCTGAACTCTGAAAGAATAAAAATCAACTTCTGATCATATTTCAACCACTTATATATCTATCTTTCGAATGTGCACTAAAGACCGATTTGGATAAACTTTCTGATAAACACAATAAGATTCAATGAGCCAAAATGTATCAAATTTCTCTTACATCAACTTATAAACCTCATTTTTTTTCAAAAGCTTCCTTAACTTTTCTATAAGTTAAGGTGAATAAGTTGATTACAACTTCAGATTTTGATTCATTTTATTTTTTCTCCTGTATGTGTTCATAGGGATTTTATCTAAATTGACTCCATAATATGCAATGCCAGCAGATATTAGACCATGCTCAGCATAAGGAAACTACCTAATCAAGTGTTGTCTATGATGTTGAGGACCGCTTATATCTGAACTTCAAATACAGAAAACTCCAAGAAAGTGTTATGATCTCAGGTTACTGAAGCAACACTTGTTTTTGTTCCTTTTTTTGTCAAAATCAAAGCAAGATTACAAATCACATCACATTAAAAAGCAACATTACAAATCACATCATACGCGAGAAAGTGGTTGAAATTATCAACTACAATCGTTCTCAAAGTAGAAACAGATCAAGGTCATGACACGACATGACATAACTAACTAGTAATATACTAAAACCAAAGGCAAATACTAAACTTTCAAAAGCGAAAAATAAATAAAAAAGTACAAAGGAATAAGCAATTTAAAAAAAATGCAGAAAACCAAATATGAAGAAGTTCTTTGCGTAGTAACACACTAAGACAAAAATAAATTTTATACCTCAGGGAAATGTAGCAAGGGATAACCATTAACCAATGCTATATAATAATACTAGGGCCAATTTGAGCAATTATACCCAGTCATATTTAGGATCTTCAAAACGAACTAATGAAAAAAAAAAACTAACATCTGTTCTATCCTAAACACATCCTTAATCAAAAAACCATTTATGTCTTTCATGCATCAATTTTTTTTTAATAACCATTTTATCGTTACAAAGTATCACTGAATTTACGGATACAAAAAGAAATTTAATATCATTATCAAGTTTTCTAAACAACCTTCAAACAAAATTCATGTAAAACATAACTAACCGAAAGAAGTTAATCACCAAACTCGATCAACAGAAAGCTTACTTAAGAATGAAAAAAAAAGGTAAAAAGATGACGGACCCGAAGCGAAGAGCAGCTAGAGACAGAGCCATTTGAGGAAACGGCATGGATTTTGGTGACACATCCTTTGAATTTGGACCTGAAATTGACGGTGGCATCCTTCTTGGAACTTGCAACCTTCGCCGCTGAAGCATTGGGGCAGAGAACAAATTTTGAAGTGGCTACTTGCATAGAAGCTGAATCCATCGGTGCCCAATGAACGTGCAAAGCTCAATTTGTTCAGGCGACACACTTCATCGTACATATCGCTTGTTTCATCAACTGCGTCTCGTAGTTGACGACGCGGGTCCATGGGTCGTGGAATACCCGAATTCTATGCCCGAGCTTGAATTCGGGTTCAGCTTACGGAGTTAGCGAAGCCCTTTTGTCTTCCAGATAACGGGCTTCGACCCAGTCGCTAAGAAAATTGAAATGGGCTATTTCTTCCTACATCTCCATAACTTCTTGTAGCATTTCATCCTTTTAAAAATATCAAAAATAATCTTTATTTTATTGATCATTTTTTAATTTTAGAGGATGATCTAGAAAGACTTTGGATTATAGAATCCAGATTGAAAATACCTTTTAAATTCTATAATTCAAAATAAATTTATTAAAAAAGATATTATAAAATATATAAAGTATTTTCAAATTACATAATTTATAAAATATTTTTGAATATGAAAATACTTTCCAGATTATATAATGCAGAAAGTACTTTTAATCTAAAAATACTTTTTAAATTATACACAAGAAGGTCTAAATAGAAAAAAATTTCCAAATTATAAAATCTAATATATACTTTTTAGAAATAAAATAGTTTTTGCCTGACCTATGTAGATTCCAAAAATAGTTATGGAGATGCAGGATGCTCGTATTCTCAGTTTCATTTTCTAATTTTCTTTGTATTAAATATTTTTTTAATGTATGTGAAATTCACCAATTTTGATTTTGATATATGTAAGATTCTTTATTTTTGTGTTCTTCTAATTAACAATGAAAATCACTATCTTTTTATTATAATATTACGTGACTCTCATTACCGACTCATGTATTAAACAAAAGATCAGTTTATTGTTAAAATAATACCTAACTCTGTATGACATAATTTGATACCTTTAAACAGATTTTAAAGTATTAAACAATGTTATTTATTTATTAGGTACCTTAAAATAAATGTTTTTAAAATAAATATGTTCTGACTTCAAGTCGAGAGATAGTATCGTTAAGGTCAATCATCGCATTTGAGATATTGTTCGCTTTGAAGGTTGGTGTTCCGTCACAGTTTTGTCCTGAAAAGGTCTCGCAGTGAGTGTCAATGTTCCGACCTCAAGTTCAAGAAATAGCATCGTTAGGGTCAATCATCGCATTCGAGGTATTGTCCACTTTGGAGTTCGGTGCTCTGTCACGGTTTTGTCCTTAAAAAACGCATCGGTGGGTTGGAGGAGGAATGAGTTTTATAAACTACCCTTAACCTTTACTCCTGAGCGATATGGGACTATATTGGTGTACCGGAACAAGCGCTCCAGTCGAGGTCTAAGGGGAGGATTCCCCCTAGTTGCGGGGCTAAGGAACCTTTTTGACCCCATGGGCGCCAAAATGTTCTTACAAGGTCGAACTCCTCCTAGAGTGACTCCTTCTGTCTTCGTCTTCCAGTCTTCACGGCCTCCAGGCACAGTGGTCTCTGATTGGTTCTTCATTTCACCGAGATGAGTGTGGGGGAATCTGCAAAGGCACTCTAACGATCAAGTTAGTCCGAGCACAATATGCAAGTGAGTTGAGAGTGGAAAATTACCTTTGACGTCGAGTCTCCTCTAGTATTTATACCTTTTGGATGGAGCTCAATTGTCATGGGTCTGCTTGTGGGTCCAAAAGAAGGCTCATTCATACCTTAATCATGATTTACCATTGACCCGACTTAATTACAGCTAATTGTGAATTTACGAGTTGTGTTTAGATTAAGGGGGTCATTCGACCTTCTGAGCCATTCGGCCATGTCGACCTTCTCGGCAATCCAGTAGTGACTAAATGATTGAGAAGGTAGCTTTGGCCCTCATCCACGCCTCCAGGAGGCTTTGATCTTATTTTCAAAGTCACGAAATTATCATGCAAACCGATTGCCCCACCAGTAAGGTGTTGAAAAAAATCTGAGCTAGCAAGAAGAATGATTGGCTGATCGGTAGAGTTGTCAGAGTTTGGTATTAAGTATGAGTCAAGAGGGCCTATAGAGTCGCAGTGCTTGGCCGACTTCACCTCAGAGCTACAAGACAACCTGGAGCTGGAAGCAACATGGATTTTGTACGATTGATGGGTGATGCAATCCTAGCTTATTTTGGCTTCTTCTTTGTTGTAGTTTTGTATGTTGCGGAAGAATGTGTTGATCAAGAGTGATCAAGTGCTCTGAAGAATTCAATTTGTGCTTTGAAGAATCCAAATTCTATGTGTTTGATGCAAGGTTGTGTTGCTGCTGTGTTTTAGGAGGGATCTGGATAGTTTTATTTGTAATCCACTCCTTTGTTGAATCTAAAGCTAATGTGTTTTAAATCCTTTTGAAATAAAGTGTTTTTCCAACTAAGTGGAAAGCAACCTGTTGTTTTGTCGAATCAACCGGTTGTTTTACTCTTAGGAGTTTTTGAAAAGGTTGAAAACTGTTTAAGTTTGGTTGACTTAACTGCCAAACCAAACAATCGGTTGTTTCGTGGTTTC
>Ga0123341_1006760_pt1 | contig 10394 bp, 10 predicted proteins | sample Turbeapinknodule_FD_89959 | JGI IMG/M metagenome (GOLD analysis project Ga0123341, IMG submission 89959) | Root nodule microbial communities of legume samples collected from Mexico - Turtle bean Mexico pink nodule | ecosystem: Host-associated > Plants > Roots > Nodule | place: Mexico: Nepantla...
AAAAACCTTTTAAAATAACTCAAAAACACAATAATTAATCAAAAAATACAAAAAAAAAAAAAAAAGCAGCCTATCACTTCTCTGTACATATACAAATTCACCCTTATTTAAGATAGTGTGGTATTTAGTCGCGAACTCACTCCAATATGCTGTTCTTGTCCAAAGATTTATCATGAATATGCAAATGAAATTCTGCGCTGCGACGTAGAATATATGGTCTAGCCCGCACAGGCCTTCTTCACCTGGAACGAAGACTAGATGGAATACTCGCGAGTGGCAAGAATTTAGATATTCTGATCGAATTTTAATACCAATAAAGGGGGTTCTTCCACATTGAGAGAGAATCAAACTTGCATTCTAGATTGTCCAGTCATCTGCAAGGAAATAAGAAATACGGGAATTAGGAAAAATGGCATCTCAAGAATCTAAAATTGCATCTGAAAGGTGACAGTAGCAGCGAGAAAGTTGGGTACCTTGTTTAGAGGCATTTAGAAAGCTAACTTACTTTTAAGCTAGCTCCGATGTAGCAAAATTCCTCGAATCTGCATGAATCTCTGCCAGTGGATTAGTGATGAAACCTCCATCAGGCCTAAATCTATGGCTCGTCAACTTGGTTTCACCATTCTTGTCGGCTTGGTAGCTCATGGCAGGAAGAGATGGAGTGCCACCTGATCTAGAGATCCGTGGGATCGAATGCCGGCCATGTGTTTTCCTCCAGAATTTGGAGCTTAAAAATTCTGCTCCAGGTAGCATGCAACATGTGTTGCCATGAACATCAGATTTCGTCATCCTTCCACTTGATATAGCCAAATCATAAGAGATCTCATCCAATGCCAACTCAAGGCCATGCACACGAGTCTCTAAAGAACGCATTCCATTTTGTGAGCTTCCCATAAATTTCTGTGACAATATGGAGGAGCATGTTGGAGATGTCTGTCATTATAGAATTGACACAATGACAGTATAAAAGAATTTATTTAGGGAACTTGGTGTTAAGCATTAGGAACAAACCTGCAGAAGATCGAGTAGACTTGACTCTGCTTCTCAATCTGATGTAGCTGATCACGGATCAGCGATAAATCTTCAATCTCTTTGTCATTCCTACGGAGATCTTTAGAGACACCACTGGCAGGAACTGAGTCTTCACTTTCTTCATGATATGGAACCACACGAGATCCAGCTTTGGACCCACCATACTTGTGTATTCTATCGTCAGAACCTCTATATAGCAGTGCCCCCTTCATTTCTGGCATTGTAAATCTGCTTTGATCCATTTTGATCCTTTCCAAAGCAATTCCATCCATCTCCTGAAGATCTCCCTGATCAGCCACAGCAACTTGAGTATCCCAATTGTTATGATTTAGTTTTCGGGAAACAATCGAACTCGTTCTCTTGTTGTTGTTGCCACTTGAAGCACTCCTATTCTTGGCACCACTAGCAGAAGAACTATCTGTTTGACTGAATCTGCTAAAAGGTGTAGTTTTCTTCCGCAGATTGGCCATCACTGAACCAGGACTACATGAATTTTGAGAGACAGCAGGATAGCGTCCATCACTTGCATTCTCTGAATCAATAATGAGTCCAGAAAGAAAACAGGTATGAAAAACACTCAAAGACAATGCAACACAACAAATTAATCATACAACCAAATGAGCAAGTTGCCAAAATGGTGTCCCTAATTATAGCACGTTTGGTTCCAGACCCAATTGTGATTCACATAAAAGCTAATGGTCATAGCTTCGACATCTGAGACGTGGTTTCTTATTTTAGTTCCCAAATATGCACTAAATTACAGGAGACAAAATTCTTAGTTTATCTAAAGATCGAAAACCGTATATTGATCATCCCCTGTTACCCCTTACCCGTACTTTCATCTAATCATGTTTTCTATTTAAACCCACAACAGCGAACATAACATGATCAGCTATTTCGTTACTGATTCTCAACTATCACGAATTCTCCAATAAACACTAAAATCCAAAACTGCAAAATCAAATTACCTTTAGAAGAAGATTGTGATTTAGCAGGTGGCGTAACTTCATCCGAAACATCAGGAATCTGCTTCCACGCTTCCAACATCTGATTCATTACGTCCCGAACTAACTTTACCTAAACAAAACACCACACATTCTCAATTCACTTTCAAATTACCATAAATGAACATCAACGCAATTTTTTTTTATAGGATCCCTTTACAGTTCACACAAACCTTATCAAACCGTCGATTCTCAAAAACTGTCAAACACTCGGTCTTGAACTCCGACAAGAAATCCCTCTCTACGTTGGCAACCACCACGAGAGTCTCCGCCGCGGCCTTCCGCGTGGCCCAATCGTCGTTGCTCAACGCCTCTACCAAGCACGGAACCAAGCTCTTCAACGGCGCGTGACCGGACGCGCCGCCGGACGCAATTACGCTTCCCACGAGCGTCAACAGCCCGGGCTTCGCCTTGAATCCATCGCGCTTCAGAAGCTTTTCGAAACGCGGCAGGAGCTTCGACAGCCTGGCCGGGTCCGGATCCGGAGCACCATCAATAGCGGCGGCGAGACACAGCGCCGCGGCGGCCTGCGCGTTCTGGTCCTGCTCCGTGAAAAGCGCCTCCGCCAACGGCTTCACGAACGAATGCAACGGCTGCCTGCTGACGTGCCGCGACAATGCCGCAACCGAACTCACGCACGTGGATCGCACGGACGAGTCCGCGTCGCGGAGGCGGCGTACAACGCTGCCGATAATTTTAGACAGGTACGGCGCAAGCATATTGCCGTGCGTCTCCGCGAGTAACCCTAGGAGCTGCACACATTGCTTGCGGACCGGTGGCTTGTCGGAGGCGTCAGTGGAGTACATGCACGATAGAAACGCCGGCAAGGTGGCTGCATCGAGACACCGAGCGATAGACTCGAGTTCTGCGGCGGCAAGAGACTGCGTGTCGCGGTCGGAGAGTTTGGTCAAGCATCCGAAGACGCTCTGCTTTACGCTCTGCGGTGATGACGACATTGTGGTTACGGTGACGGTTCCGGAGAATGATCTGTTAATTTTCCGGTGGTAGAGCCGGTGGAATTTCCGGTAACATCGCAGGTGAGTTTAGTTGGTTTTGCGAGGGAGTGGAATGGGAGAAACGGTTTTATTGATGTCCAGTTGCCGATAGTAAAGGTGAAGCTGAAGACATAAACCGCGTGTCGTTTTCTGGTTACTTAAGCGAGAACAGCTGCTGAACTACGGTGTCGTTTTGTTGACGGAGACCGGGTTTGGTTTGCCAGTTTTTTATTTTTAATTTCTTTTATTATGTTCTCCTTTTTTTCACTCTACTCAAAGGCTGGTCGGGTTGGTTGTTTCCATGCTGCTCCCTTCTTATGTCCTAATATGTCAATGAATGTTAATGGATTTAAAAAATTAATATATATAATAAAAATTAAATTAAAATTAAAAAATATAAAAATAATAATATTAAGAATTATAATATGTTTGTATAAAAGATTGGAATTGCCAATTTATAATTACCCAACTTGAAATTCCTAATTTTTTCCTAAACTCATTCTCTTATTTAAATTACTATTATAATCCTTGCTTCCATGTGGGAGTGGGTTTCAATTATTTTATATCATCACATCATAAGTCTACGAATAATCTCACGTTTTCCCTCATAATCTGCTCTTTTTTTTTTCAACTGTAAGGCTAAATTAATAAATCATAAAACGTTATATTTTATGGAAAGGACATTTGTATAATTTGAAATATAAAATGGTAGCTTTTTTTTTCTTGGCCTCTCAATTAAAATGTGCTTTGTAGCTAATGTAGTGTTAAAGACATCCGAATTTTACTCAACCATTGAAGAAGGCGTTGTTAAAGGCCTCCACGTGTAGATATGAAATGTTGGCAGAATTATTATAGTGACCTAACACCACACTACAAATCACACACAATAAAATGGAGTCGCAGAAAACGTCAATGACGTAAAGAGAGTGTGGTAATGAGGATTGTGTATTGCCACAGAAAAGGCACACTCCAATCCCAAAGATGAAGAGATCAATTATGTGTTAAAGGGAATAATCAATCATGGGTGATCAGTGATGACGTTCAGCTCCAACATTGTTATTAAGGTGTCAGATTCTCGTATGATGGTGCAACGCCATTATCATTCAACACTTACTCTCCTCCTACTTAATCCACTTGCTCAAAACCAATGTTTCTTCATATATATTCATCATCACACTACAAGACTGAATTACTTTGATTCAAGTGATTCATGTGATGGTAGAAGAATAGCATTTATATATGACAATGAGTTACGGTTCATAGTAAAAATCTGATGGGATTATAGCCATCTTAATTAGTTTCAGAGTCATTAATCAAGCATGAAAGTTGCAACTAAGTAAATGTTATGAATTTGTATCGCAATTAAAACAGAGAGGTTTAGATGGTTATGATAGTCATGACCATTACTCATTGGGTACGTTACTGTGGTTGAAGATGTGTGAGAAGTTGCAGTAGGTAGGACCCATGTTCTTTATTTGTCATAAGTAGTTCCTAATATAACCATATCTAATAAAATCATAATAATATAATGAAAGTATAATGCTATAGCTCAGCATTAAATTGTTATCAAGGTGCAAAGATGAATCAATGTCGAACCTACTCGCAGCGTGGGTCTCAACCTCCACACCTACCTTTCTTCTTTTTACATACAAGAGAAATAAATAACTTAGCCTTTTCTTCACAGTATTCTTAGAGCTTAGGTAAAATATACATTATTTTATTCAAGAAATTCTTATCAATTTTGAAAAAAATGACTTGTAATTTTAATTGAGGTTCCACAATGAGATTTTAATCAGCCACAATGAGGTTCCACAATGAGTTCACCAATTAGGAGGGATAACCAATTAGGAGGGATAGCAAGGTGGAAGGTTCTCCGGTTTTTAGTAAGTTGTGGAGGTGTAAAGTCGTGTCTTCTGTTTTGGTTACTGCTTGCAAGATTCTCGAGAATAAAATCGCTACTAGGGTCAATCTGGAAAGGCAAGGGGTGATAGTTGAAAATGTTTTGTGTTGTCTGTGTGGGAAGGAGGAAGAGTCTCACCACCATTTATTCTTAGATTGCAGTTTTGCTTGGTGTATTTGGTGTTTATGTTTTAAGTGGCTTGGTGTGTCGTTTGTATTTCACATTGATCCCAAGTCCAATTTTGCTCAGTTCAGGATGAGTCAGGTTTCTGATTCGGTTAATGGTGTGTGGAGTACAATTTGGACGAGGATTGTGAGTGAAATCTGGAACCACAAGAATTTTATCATTTTCAAAAGGGGTGTGACTGATGTGTCAGAAGTGTTTGTGTTGGTGCAAGTAAAGGTTTAGTTTTGGTTTTCTGCAAAGTCTCGTTCTGCTTCGTTTTTCTATTTTGATTGGTGTTTGGAACCTCTAACGTGCATGAGGATGGTCTCTTGATGATTTCTAGATTGTGTTTTAGGTTTTGCTTCTGTTGGTTAGGTTGGCGGTCTTAGTTTAGAAGCTGGGTTTATATGTAACTTTGTATAAGGGTTGAACCACTAACCCACCCTTGAAGTGGTTCTTATTAATTTATTGTTTATTATTAATAAAAAAACACCCTCTACTTAAAAATAAGTCGTAGAATGGGAGCGAAAAACTTTTAGAGTGTAAACAAATGTGGATCTTGAATACCATCAACTTCTCACCAAACACTTCATTACACAATCAAAACCTTGCCACGCTAGATAAGAAGATTCAGTGACCGGAATCAAGTTGGTGAACTATTCAAAATTAGTCTCCAATAGTTTTAATTTAGGTACGTTAATCAAACAAAATAGTACAGGTTTAGCACGTACGATTCAATGATCAGTCAAAGGGATCAATAAAAACTAAAAAAAAACAGTAATAATATGATAGTTGGGCATATATTTAGTGGCGTAAAAACTCAACTTGATAATCATTAGAACAAACCTTGTGATTTTCAACGCACTTGATATCCTTTTTGTTTGTTTGTTTTGTTCTTGAAAGCTGTGTTGTACCAAGGTCCTTTCGCGCCAAAGATCCTTTGTATCACCAATCTTCTTAGCTACTGATGTTATTCAAAATCATGCATAAAACATTGATGGAAAAGGACTAATCTCTCTTTAATTGGTGAGAAGTCATCTTTGCATTATTGTCTCTTCAAATACATATCTATATAAATTATACCCTCGTCCATTCGTAATTAATTAAGAAACACCAGAAAAATTATTTTGTCCTTCATAATTGTACCTCCTACTTTTTTCTTATGCATTAGTGAGTCTATAATTGATCTATACTTAACACATATATAGTTTTTGTGCTCCTTAACCACCGGAAAACGAGGGTTTTGCTAACTATTTCTTATATTAAATCTCGACACTCTTAACAACAATAATGTATTTATCAACAGATGTACGTGGTTTTCGAAGAAATATATTTCTTTTATGATAAAAAAAAGTTAATCATTGTTTCTCCTATGCTAATCGATATTTTGAAGCATATTCATTTATTGATACTGTGGATTTCTTTGCCTTAAGAAAATGCATATTTACGCCATGTATATCATTTATTCATATTGTTTTCGTACATTTATATAGGTTAGAATTTAAAGTTAAAGATAACTTGTAACACTCTATTCCTTTAATATATAGAAGACATTTAAAAAAATCTGCAACCATAGTCATGCCAATTTCTAAAGACAAAACGCGATTATCTTAATAGTTCTTAGCTTTTTCACTTCAATACACTTAAATCAAACACATCATTTATTTGATAATTTAAGTTTATATTTCTTTTTATTGTTTAGGCCATGTTAGGCTTTAAAATTGAGTTAAGGTCTTGGGCCGAATAATGATATCCATAAAATTTGAAATCTAGTTCATTGTTTATATCAAAATGTAAAAAAATAAAATACATACATATATATATATATATATATATATATATATATAAACGGTCTAACAAAGCATATGTCAATTAAATTCGTATTATGATATACTTTTATAATGTAAAGTATGGAATCACTTCTTATTTTCACTGTGGTCTCACAAAAGTAATAATATTAAAACACATAATAAGCATCTTAAAGATTTTATTTTTTTATATTTCAGCCTAAAAACTTTTTATATCATCAATTATAACTACTGTAAGTATAAATTTTGAAATAATTATTACAGAAGTAACTGTTGTACCACACATAATAATTTGTATTGAATTCCTTTTTGAATTAATCCAACAAATAATTATGGAAAAGATTTTATTAACACCAAAAAGATCATATTAGATAATAAATTTTAAGAATTAGTTCATAAATTAATCCTTCTAATCTAACCCTCGTCCATAATAAACTTGGAATCTTCGACCAATGATACTGGCATATAGTGTTTGCACTGACATAGTTTTTTCACTATTTTATTGTAGAGAGTTTGACCTAAGAGAATGAAGTGTAGCTTTGGCAACTAGCCATGATTCACGTTTAGTTAGCTTTGTACAATGAGTATGCTGATCTTAACATGCCTTCTGACCAAAATCATTGATCTCAAAGGAAAACAAAAGTGTCCCACTCACATGGGAATGAAATAAACGACTGAGAATTTGTAACAAAAAAACAAAGAAACGAGAAAGAAACAAAACTGATAAACCCCTATGTGTCTATTTTCATCCCCCTTCCATAAAAAAAATATTATTCATGGTTGTTCCAAAGTTGAACCCATCAAGGCACGTGCAGTTTGGGAAGAAGCGAAAGGACACGTAACATGAAGTGGGAGCCAAAATCTGCGCAATTCTCTACTCCAGATACACATTCTTCACCTCACTCATGGATTTGTCTCCTTCGGGACACACACTATTTACTCTCTCTAACTACCAAATGTGAAGCGCATACACAAAAACAAAATCAAAATTTCTTATGACAATCTAAACTTCAGATCCTATCAATAATTTTTACATAGCAAATGCCCGTCTAGATCTGCAAGTTTTAAATTAAATAAAACAATTAATATTTTCTAATAATGATTATTTCAAATAATGTATTATAAATTTCACAAAGTCTATTAAATCTTTAAATTTAGAGTTTCAATATCAACTCTTATTATCGAAAATAGATCGGAAGAACTTTAAGATGAAAAAGGAAAGTTCTCCACAGGAGAAGTATGTGTCTATTTGAAAAAAAAAAAAACTTCCAATATTTATATTAGTAAGAATGTTTAAGTATGATAGTATGCAGTAAAATGTTAGAAGAAAATTGTGTGTACTTTATAAAAAAAAATGCTTATATTTATAAATAATTCGGAAAGTAGTCAAACTTTAAAAGAACTATTATGATTATTATTTTTATTACGAAGTGGACTTTAAGCCTAACTCAACCCCATAAAACCGATTCAATGGGATGAGGTTTGCACCCACTTATATACTATGAAAGACTCTAATATCTAGTCGATGTGGGATCTCCAACAATTTTTGTTATTGAAACTTTAAAAGAACCATTATGATTATTAATTTATCATTAGTCTCCCTTATTTGGTAGTGACATTGAGTGTCTAGTTACAAAATTGTAGGCATTATCTAAACTTGGACATTTTTCCTTTATTTAGGTATTTTTAGATACGTGTTTCTATTTGACATTTGTTTCTGTAGCATCATGGATCAAGTCCGATTAGGTGGATAAGTGGATCGTTTTTCGATACTGGCATTAAAAATAGTTAATTATCAATACTTTATATTGAAGAGGATTCTTACGTTGGCGCAAATCAAATGATATTGAATAATTAGTCTTTAATACTAGAGTAGGCCAAATACAGAAAAAAAAAGAGGAGGATTTCGAGTATATGTAGAAGAGGAGACAAGGGAAAAGACGGATTACACACTCAGTTAAGAATATACTTACTCTTAGCCACATTAAATGTTCTGAGTTTGAGATTGTTCATACTCTTGTTTGAAACCTTTTCCATCTGTTTTCTCTTCACAACAATTGAATGGTGTGTTTATTTTAAGAAAATGTAAGAAAAGAAAGAGAAAAGATCTTGTGATGACTAACCCCTCCCTCTGAAAGCTCAAACAAAGAGAAAGATAGGTGATAGCATGACTTTTCATATCTTGTCTTTCTTTTTTTTTATATTATTTATGCGTATAAAATTGAGAGAAAAATTCAAACCATTAATGTTGCAATTTTAACTTAATTAAAGTAAAATGATGTGAAATTGCCTTTTTGGCTAAAGTGAGAGATTTTACCTTAAGCGAAAGATCCTCGCTTAACTATTCTCGATCAGGTAAACATGAAGTGAAAATTTAGGTTTCTCTTGAGTTTATTTTCACTCAGCGAAAATAGTAGTAGAACTGAACTTGTTTTCGACCTTATTTTCGGTCAAGCTAAAAAAAATTTAAAAAAAACTTAAAACTTTGAAATTTACTTTTGAGATACACAAAAGATCTCTTTGAGTGTATCTAGTTCTGAGATCATTCCACATCTTTGTTATCCATCGGATCAAGATGGAAAAGAAGTGAACCAACCACGAAACCACTATATTATTACATTGATTTCATGTTGAAAAGGTAAAATTTGTTTTTGCTAGTTGAGAAGTGTCATCGACAAACTCAACTTGATTGTCCGCACTCAACATCGATCATGGATATATACTCCACGAAGGGAATTGAGCATTGAGCATTGATAAAACAAGAGATGTGGTTGGGTTTTCATTCATACGAAGGTACAAGTAGTTTTGAACAATTTTTTCTTTTTTTTTCATGCTAAAAAAAAAAAAAAACACAACAAGTAAAAACGGAAGAACAAGAAAGAAAGAAAAAATTAAGAAAAATAAAGAGATAAAAGAGCATATCAAAGCTCTTCAAAGAAAAGCTCTGATCCTATAACAAAGATAATCACAAGATTTAAAAATAAGCTTATGAAGAGTAAACACAAACAATAACTGCACAGTAAATGAAAGAATTTGAAAAAGAGAGTTCTAGAAGAGTGGAGAAGAAGATAGAGCATAGAGAAAGAGAAGAATAAAGTTTCATTAATAAGGATAAAAGAAAGTAATACAGTAGTATGGTGTTACAAAGAGTAAAAATTACTTATATACAGAAAAAGGAATAACAGAACAAAAATAAAATGGGCCAAGCCAGAAAAGCCCAAATCTAAAAACAACTAATAAGCCCAATCAGAAACAATTTTAGCATTAGTGTTCATATATTTTTTTTGTATTTTTGTTGAGAGTTACTGTAAAAAAATAACTTAGATTAATGATGAATACAAATTTTAAAGACTCATTTGCATGAAAAAATTATTCAAAGATAATTCAAATTAATATATATTATTTTTATTAAAAAAACTTTTTAAAATTATTTTTAACAAAAAAACGCTTTTAGACGTTAGTTTGTGAACTTTTTGGTACGAGTGTTTAC
>Ga0123341_1006762_pt1 | contig 10391 bp, 8 predicted proteins | sample Turbeapinknodule_FD_89959 | JGI IMG/M metagenome (GOLD analysis project Ga0123341, IMG submission 89959) | Root nodule microbial communities of legume samples collected from Mexico - Turtle bean Mexico pink nodule | ecosystem: Host-associated > Plants > Roots > Nodule | place: Mexico: Nepantla...
AAATAAGTTTGTGAATGATGTAATTAGTGTTATTGAATTTTTTTAATTAATAAAAATTAAAATTACAAATTTATTCTTTATGTCCTACTTAAATAAAAATTTGAAATATATAAATTTTTAAAATCTTAAATAAATATAAATTTTAAATAACACTGAAGAAGTAAAAAAAATTAAACTAAAAAAGATTGATTTTATGCTGCGTTTTTTTTTTTAATTTTATGCTGTGTATAACATTTTCCAACATGAAAAAAAAAATTAAAATCGATTCTATTTTATGTATAAGGTGCATAAAAAACTATTTTCAACAAAAACAATAGTTTAAAAAATCGATTCTAATAACTTGTGTGTAAAGTGCATCAAAATAAATTTTTAACATTAACAAAACCCTAAAATCTAAAATGGATTCTTCCTTTTATATAAAGTACAGTATTCTACACTCACACTCGCGCTGCATAGTAGAGAAACACGAACCACGCTCTTCTTTTGGCGTGAATAAACACATTATTACATTTTATTTTTCTATTCTATACTATTACAGCATTCCTTGTTACTGTGTTGTTCTGGTCCTCAACATTAATAAAGTGAGGTCCATGATGGAATGAATCTCTTTGAATGATACTCTTGAAAATAAATGGAGCTGGACGAAATCCTAAAAGTACCACAAATCAGAGTTCGGCAAATCTGAATGAATCATTTTTTGTTTCTAATAAACCCACTTCTAACAAAACTTCTGCAAAAAAACATGTGCTAAGAAAAATAGAATGGCGTGTACATGAAGATGAAAATAAAAGGATTTCCTCAAAATCTTTGATTTTATTATCTACACGTCACAATAACGTAAATTGAGTTACCTAATTGTCAAAACCAAAACACATCCATTTTGAAATTTAGTAATGAGGATGGCCCACATTTAAAGAGGGTAGCAAAGTGTCGCAAAAAAATAATATAAAAATAAAGAAGCTCTCTCTTGCAGATAAGAGATGTTTCTTTTGCTTTACACAGAGACGAAAAGAATATATATATATATATATGTGAATGGAATATGCAGCACATATTTATTTTACTTTCAATAGATTTTCCGGCGCCATAATGCTCTTGCAAAAACATGCAACGTTGAATAAAACCCATTTCATATTTCCTTCAAAACTACAACAGTTTATAAAGGTTTTGTCAGATAATATAAATAATTAGACAACGCTTTATGAAACAAGTGTATGATTAGTGTGTAGTTCGTATATTATATAGATACAACTTACAAATACAATTTTCTTTTGTGGCACATTATGACCTTTTTCTTTAGTGTTGGGGCCACAGTATGTCCATGAAAAGAAAAGGTTGAATAGATATTATATGTATACACTAACACTGACTCCATGTCATCAACATTTCCATAATTTATACCAAGTTCATGGAAATTCATACTTTCACAACTTCATTTCAATATACAACACTTTTAACTCATCAATTATCCATTTATATTGTTATATTAGACTTATTAAATGGCAACTCCAATAGCATAATAACCTTGAGATATTAGAAGAAGAAAAGTGGCAAAATTAATCAACACATCTAATGTACAGTTACCCAATAATTTTTTTATTTTATTTTTTCACTGTTGTATTTTGTTATTAATTTCTAGAATGTGTTGTGTTGTAATTTTTTTTTTGTCATCTTTTTTTACTATAGGTTCCTCATTATGTGTATCTTCACTTATACAAGAAAAAATTATTAAATAAATAATTTTAAAAATAAAAGACAATTAATTACTGTATTAATTAAGTTAAATATTATTTTATAAACTAAACAAATTATAAATTATTTTTAAATTGATATTTAAAATTATTTACTAAGATTTTAACAACAACAAATCTACTGTCTACGTTACAGTAGATTTGTATATACACTATTTTTTTTTTCTCCACACCAATCCGTTTAAGAAAAATTATTTAATATAGTTTCCTTGTTTGATTAAACTAAACTAAAGATTAATAGAAAGCAACTAGCATGCATTAATAATGCTAATGATTCTATTGCGGCTTAAGCACGGCAATGGGGAGCGAAAGGAGTTAGCCCAATTGATGCAAAAAGTTAAATTCTTTTTAAAAAAATCATTAATACGTTTACAAATTTTCAATTTTTATGGTTTAAAAAAAGAGTTTATGTAAAATTTGAATTGCACTGTTCATGTTTGATGTGCCCCACAATAATAGAATTAGCAGATCAAAGATATGTTATAATATTAGTAGTTTTGGCTTCATTAAGTCTTAGTTGTTCGAATTGCTTGATTTACTGTTAATGAGGATAGATTATAGTGGATTTGTAAGAAAATGTTGAGTTTGGCTTATATAATTTAGAGAGGTTGAATCATGGGTATTTTAGGGTTGGATTTATTCACAAATATAATCAGGGGAAAATCATTGTAAAAATGTTCATAATACTACACGAGTTTGGAAGATTAATATCATATAAGAGTATTAATGTTGATAATCTTGTAGCAAATTGTAATTGAAGAGATATATTTTTATTAAAATAAAATAATTTTAGAATTATAATATATCACATCACACTGTTATAAACTACTATTTTTTAAGTATAATTTTCTATTGCATAAATCACCCGAATTTGGGCATTACTTTTGTTATTTTTCACTCAAGAACTTATTGCATAAAAGGTTGACATGTCCAACACTTGTCTTGAAACATAAAAAGGTTTACTTGCCCATGAGGACCCCATATAATTCCATGTCATAGGACACCCCTTCATTTTTTTAGCATACTCAAACTAAATTTAATATGTGCTTGTGGGATATTTCACTCTATACTTCACTTAGTTCAAATCAATTTGTATCTATAAGGTAAAAGAGTTTAGATAATACATGAAAATGGTTGTACAATTATTGATGTGTTGGTGGTCTTTCAATTTCTTTCTTTGAGTCTTCTTCCACAAATCTTGATACTCGATCAGAGATGACCTGAAAAAAGTATTCCGACGATCAAGTAAGTACTTTGTGTAAATAGTGTATATTGGTATGAGATTTCTGACATGAGATTTATGATACTCAGACAAGCCTTACTGAACCTTTCCATGAAAGTCCGCAAGAGTCCCCTTTTCCTGTTTTATGTTGAGGAGGGTCATGGACGATGTAAGATGCAATTAGTTGTTTGCATACCGAGAGTGGTGAACTTGGCGAGATGGGTAAACATACTGATCCCCACAAAAAATATTTTCTTAACATATTTGGTTGCATGCAAATACTTTTATAACTTTTAATCTTAGAACATGCATAAATATTAAGATCCTTTGATAAGATTTTAGTTTAGTTTAAATATGTTTAATCGTGCTACATTCTTATAAGACTTGTACCTTTATAATTTTGTATATGTATTTTTTTTTCATTTGTTACAAATTTAAAAAGTAATTTATTTGTTATAATTAAATATTCTTCATTCTGGGATCCTAGTATTAAAATTAATATCATAACTATAACCACTGCATTAGAAATGATGTTTTAACACGTATTGCTTTAATTTTTGTTGAAGTTTATAGGAAATCATTTTCAATATAAAAAAATAAAACAACTTAAAGGATAAATAAGTAGTTAAAATTTAAACCTGACAACATTTTGTCTGGGGAGAAAAAGCAGTCTTCGCTAATTTTGATATCTCAAAAGAAATGAATCTTTAACTATGAATTAAGAAATATTTGCAGAACACTAAAATATTGGTGATTTAAGATAATAGGTGAATAGATAAGTTGAAAAGTAACAGAAGCAGAATTATTAATAAGTTTGTATTTGTGTCTGCATTCAAAATCAGCGCCTTGTTACATGGATGCTTGAGCTTTCAACCATGCCAAAATCTCGTAACCTGTGCTGCTCATACGTAGGTATAGGTCCAAAAGTCAAAAGCCTACTTCATCTTCTTCCATGCATTCATCACCTCATTTCCGCTCAGAATTAACAGCAAAATCCAGTAGTAGTAGTAGTATATTCATAAAATTCTCAAACGAAAAACCTTGTTATGAAAAAAGAAAAAGGAAAATGTCTTTTGTGTTTATGTTTTGGCCTTGTGGATATGGTGATAGGAGTAATATTGATGATAAGTTTGTTTGGAACAGTGACAGTGTCTGTGGCTACCCTGTCCCGCAAAACAAATGAAGAGACCATTTCCTCGAGAGCAGAGTGATTCCTTGACAATGCGCCACCCTTTCTTCTACTTCTCTCACTCACTGCTCCCTTTTTTGCCTTTTTCCATCAATAAATTAATCAAAAGAACCTCCTCTACAATCATTATTTTTCAGCACCACCGAACATGGTAAAATACTACTACCACACCTTAATTACCTCTCACCACCACGTATAAATTATTATAGTTATATACAAAAGTTTGTTTATACCCTGCTTCTGTTCCCACTTAACCTCGTTAGTTAGTTATCATTGCGGTCACTCACTTTTCCTGCTTATTAATTCGCCTAACCCAACACTAGCCAACACTTTTGGACAACTTCCCATGCTACAGTAATTAGCAACGCCCAGAGGGACTCAGACTCAGAGCATTGCGCAACAAAAAACAACAACCCCATTCTTCATCAACAATGCTCCAGACAACCTGCATTTTCCTACTCTCACTTCTGAGTTCCTTTTCACCACTTGGAACAGCAATGCTTAACCTAACTCTTCCAGGGGCACATCCAGACCCCGAAGCTGTTGCCCACGAAGTTCATAGGTACATACATTCATACTATATGCACACTGTATACTACATACCATGCTCATAATCGTAGTTGAACTCAATAATGTGGTTAGTTAGTACAATATTACATAAATATAGTGTAGATCTGGAAAAAGGGTCACGTTCCGTTACTGGTTGTAGTTTGTATTGAGTGTTGAGTGTTGAGTATTGACCCTTTTTTTGGTTGTTGCGTAGGAAGGTTAATGCTTCAATGGCAAGAAGGGAAATGTTATCGGTGTCAGAGAGAGACGAGTCTTCGTGCCTGACGGGGAACCCCATTGATGATTGTTGGAAATGTGACCCAGATTGGCCCAACAACCGGCAGAGGCTAGCCGACTGCGTCATTGGGTTTGGTCAGTATGCAAAGGGAGGGAAAGGTGGTGAGTTTTACGTGGTCACTGATTCCTCTGACAAGGACCCTGTGAACCCAAAACCTGGGACGCTGAGATACGCTGTGATACAGAACGAGCCACTGTGGATCGTCTTCCCCAGTAACATGATGATTAAGCTGTCCCAGGAGCTGATTTTTAACAGCTACAAGACCATTGATGGACGCGGTGCTGATGTGCACATCGTGGGAGGAGGCTGCATTACTCTGCAGTATATAAGCAATGTCATCATACACAATATTCACATCCATCATTGTCATCCCTCAGGTCTGTTGTTTTCCTCAACATAACAATACATTTTGGATTGAATGAGTAACTACAATTATAAGGACACCAAATTGGAAGGTTGTGAAAAATGAAATGTTTTCTCTTTCTTCTTCCAGTAGGGAGGGACATTCTTGGTTTAATCCAATCAATCGAATCCCCATCTCAGTGACCAAGTCGTTGTGGCTTGATAAATAGATAAAGCCGCGTTTGTTTGTTTTGTGGAGGGTGTTTGTATAAAGTTAAAAAGTATTTCAAGATTGGTTTGCTTTATATTTGGACAAGCTTTAAAAAAGTAGTGGTTTTAGTAAATATTGAAATCAATTCTTTTATATTTTTCATGGGATGAGAAACCAATTTTTGCACAACACTGGTTGGTTGGTAGGGACTCATTTGTTGTAGCAGGGGTTGCTTCCTGCATTATATACATAGTTAGATTCCTACATCTAATGAGGATGATAGTTTAAAAATAGAGTTAAGAAAAAGATAAAGCGGGTTGGGTTATGCAGGGAACACGAACGTTCGGTCAAGCCCGGAGCACTACGGATTCCGGACAGAATCGGACGGGGATGGAATATCGATATTCGGGTCGAAGGACATATGGATCGACCACTGCACGCTGTCGCGGTGCAAGGACGGGCTGATAGACGCCGTGATGGGGTCGACGGGGATAACCATCTCGAACAACTACCTATCCCACCACAACGAGGTCATGCTCCTGGGCCACAGCGACGACTACCTCCCAGACTCCGGCATGCAGGTAACCATCGCCTTCAACCACTTCGGGGAGAAGCTGGTCCAGAGAATGCCTCGCTGCCGGAGGGGCTACATCCACGTCGTCAACAACGACTTCACCGAGTGGGAGATGTACGCCATCGGGGGAAGCGGCGAACCCACCATCAACAGCCAGGGGAACCGGTACATGGCACCCCAAAACCCCTTCGCCAAGGAGGTTACCAAACGAGTGGAGACCCAACAGTCGAAGTGGAAGGGCTGGAACTGGAGGTCGGAGGGTGACATTTTACTGAACGGTGCCTTCTTTGTTGCGTCTGGCGAAGGACTCGAGGTTAAGTACGAGAAGGCCTACAGCGTTGAACCTAAGTCCGCCGATCGTATCTCTCTTCTCACCATGTCCTCCGGTGTTCTTGGAAATGCCAGGTATCAATCAATGCATCTCTATCTCTCTATGTTATCAAATTCTTGTTTATTTGTGTTATCTATTTGTGATTCAATTTGGCCTCTCCTCATCATCATCAACAGGGACAACAACCTCGGAATGTGGAGCAGAGGACCTGGTGATGAGTCTACGGAGTCCGGCATGGTATACACCGACGAAATGTCCACCACCGCACCATTCGATCTACCGTCTCTTTTTCTTCTCTTGTTGTCTTCCACCATACTCTTGACAGTTATTCTATAGCAAAACTAACCAACCATGTCACGCACGCTCTTTCATTTCTCTTTTCACTGGAATCAAAACTGCCTGCTCCTTAAGTCTATCCATGGATCAGGCTAAATTAAGACTGTACATATTCATTCTCCTTCACCTTTCGTACTTTTCATTTGCTTATTTCACATCCTTTGCAGCTAAATTGCTGCCAAAATTTTGCAATTCCATCATCACCAATGCAAACGGAAAGGGGAGAAATAGTTTCTAATTGGCATTAATAGGCTGGGAATAATCACCGAACAAAAATATCTCACTGCAATTCTCTTTTACATACAAAATCAGCCAAATTTTACAGTCACTCTGCTTGTTGTCTATATTTCTCATTTCTTACAAAAATTCAAATTGCAACTATTTCATCTCTTCGCAACGCACGTATAATCAACGCTCGATGAATGATTTGTTCATTAGTTCAACGGCATCATCCATGAACTGCATGCATAAAAACAACTACGTCAATCATATCACCTCATCGCATATTTGTAATTGCATGTCTCACCTAGACATATCACCTCGGAAACCAAACCATAAACAGACAAATTATAAATTAGCAACCAAATAAATTTAGGCAAACATGACAATGTAAAGTAAGGTAGTTTGCATAAAGAAAGGCACTAGACAGAAGAATATATGGTCGTTAATCTGGTTAAGATAAGGAGATTAAGGACTAGAAGGATCTCAAGTATATATCAGAAACTTTGGTCTTTAACCAAACCAAATGACATCATATGGTCAGCAGACTCAATGTAAATATATGATTCTACACATTCTTAGTATATTTTCTTGCAATTTTGGAAAAATAAAGAAATGAAGAACTGTAATTGCCCACCCTCGTTACCTAGCAGGTCACCATTGCCTAGTAGAACAAGACTTTTTTGTTGTAGACTTTTATTTACATATATTCAATTTTAACTAGTTCTTGAACATTTTTTCAAGAGAAAAAAATGACATATAGCCAAATTTTCCAGAAATAATACCCACTTTAACAATTTACATATATGGATATAATGAATAAGAAAGCAAATACCCACTTTAACATCCCATTTTTCTCTCCCTCTAAATCCTACATGATGCAAGGCAAATCAATATAATTTCAACTTTCAGAATTACAAGGCCCCATATATTTTCCTATTTGCTATTTGAATGCAACTAAATCTATACGAAATATTTCTCATTTCATCAAAATATCAAATGCAAGCTGCTCGTTAACATTAACGTCCGGAAGGACCAATTGTTTCCTTTGCAAGCATGAAAAAAGTAAAAAGACTTCACCTTTCCAAGCATCTTAAGTTCTCGCCCAACTGGTTCCAAAAACTTCAGGTCCACATGGATTGGCCAGACCTGTCCAAACAAGAAGGAAAAAGTTAGAACTGCAACTCTTTGCTAAATAGCATTACCCCAAAAGAAAAAGAAATACTAGAGAAGATTTAAAATAGAAACTAAACGGGGGAAACTAAACTGATAACACAATTTTTCCACTGATGCTCAGAAAATTGGTTATTTTGGAAGAAATGGAAGAGAAGCATTCTGGTTTCATAGACAGATTTGAAACAGAAGTATCCTTGCCAGTTCTTTGTGTTACTAGTGAAGAACCTTCGAATGACAAGAAATCAAAATACAATGCAGTAAGAATTATAAGATGAATTGTCATGTTAGGAAACTTTTTCAAACATAAAAGGTAAGGATCAATATATCATAACAAAATTGAAGACATGAAAAGAAAAACTAAGATGTATAATGTAGAATAATATGCCATTTGTGGAGCAAACAACATAGAGGACTTGAGAGGACAAATGGTAATATTTGTAAACTGTATTTCAAAGTTCTGAGGCGTATGCATCAATCTAATTAGTATTGTGATTGTAGCTCATGAGTTCAGCACCGTGTAAACAACAGTCAAACTCCCCCATGACATTAAGAAAACAACCAAATCAAAGAGTAACGAGTTCAAAAACTCAAAGAATAGCATTAACTGTGTGGCTATTTTGATAGAAGGAAGATATACAATGATTGAGATTTTGGAGCCAAAGTACTTACTGAACATATCCCCCAAATGTTAATAATCAATATATTACCAGTGAAAAACAGTCAATCTAGGCAACGCGCTAGAATCCATCAGTCCTTCTCGTTGTTTTCCCAATAGAAGCATGAAGCTTGCTCAAGCATTTTCTAGAATTACCCATCAATCAAAAACCAGATGTTGAATTCACATATTTTTTTTAGGCTCAAGTAAGTTTCAGCTTATTAAGATATGAATGATCTTTATTTTGAGTACCTAATAAATTTATTTATTTTTATCTGAAAAACAATATTTATATTTCTTCTCTACTACTATGTTGACTTTTCTAATTGATTCATGAGATAGTTTTATATATTTTTTCTCATAACATCGTTATACGTTTTCATCTGTCAGTAACAAAAGGAGTTAACGTATATAATTTCTAACAATCCAACTTATATAACTAGTATTTTAACATGGATAACAAAAAGGACTTGAACTACAATGCTTAACTTACTAGGTGACCAAAGTTAAGAAATATATTCATTGGGTATTCAAAACAAAAATAGATTTGCCTGTTTTCAATCCCCTAGTATAATATGAATTAACAGTGGACAATGCAAAATTGAATTACATAGAGGACTCATCATTCATGTGTTGAGTTGAGCTATATGGAAACATTGTTATATCAATTGCTTTTTGGGGAGTTCTATATAAAAGGAGTGATTGGAAATCCGGCAAAAAGCCATCAGTAAGGTTAAAAAGGAAAGAATTGGATGTGAAAAGAGGCGAAAAAACAGCTGATTAGGCATAACTAAGAAGATTAGAAAAGGCGAAGAGGGAGAAGAGAAAGAAGAGAACCTGAAGGCCAAGTAATTGGATGGGCATTTTCTGGCCAGGTACGAGGCAGTCAGGACCAGCTGCTTCCACTATGGCATCGTCACCCAATCCACTCCCTATAGGGTCTGGATGCTGAGAAACCCCAGCAATTCCCCAAAAATATTAATAAAGGGTTATTGAAACGCAATGATGAGAAGTGAAAAACAGGGAGAGAGAGAGAGAGAGAGAGAGAGACCCTCATGACGGAGACGGCGTAATCGGTAACGGGTGTTTGGGAAACGCGAAGAAGTGGAGAGTGGTGAATTTTGGGGATGGGTTTGACAGTAGAAGAAGACGCTCGCCATGGCACGTCCTTCTGAAACGAAGCGCCACTTCCTCCTTTCTTCGACATTTCCACGCCACACCACTTTCTTCTTTGTTCTCTTCTCTTCTGCTACACTCTTAACACACACACGTCATCTGATAAACTACACCACCACACACAGATTTTCAATTCTATCTATTTAAATCTTAAAACAACCAAACAACTCGTCATAGCCTTTACGTTAATAAACTTATTCACTAAATTAGGTTATGTTTATTGAGAAAATTATTATTTACAATTTTTTTATTAATGAACTATAGATTTTCGGATGACCAGTCTTAAACGAAAATATTTTTTCATAATTCTTTTTTTCATAACATTTTATGCAAAAATAAAATAAAATTAATCAATAAATTAG
>Ga0123341_1006766_pt1 | contig 10389 bp, 10 predicted proteins | sample Turbeapinknodule_FD_89959 | JGI IMG/M metagenome (GOLD analysis project Ga0123341, IMG submission 89959) | Root nodule microbial communities of legume samples collected from Mexico - Turtle bean Mexico pink nodule | ecosystem: Host-associated > Plants > Roots > Nodule | place: Mexico: Nepantla...
AAAATATATAATCAGATTCAATAATTCTCAGATTAGGGTAATTTTCTTACATTAAGCAACAATTAAGTTCCAAAGTGTTCAATTTTCTCAATCATAAAAACTACACATTGGCACTTATCAATTAGATGTGAAACATTATATAGATGTAATGCATGTATAGAAAAGAATGTGTGTAACAGCTTAATCAGAATACTTCTAAACATTAAAGGTAAATTGAAGGATGATGTGAATGCATGTCTGGATTTGATTGAGATGAATATACGAGAGGAATTGGCACCGTGAGAAGTTGGTAAACATACATATTTGCCTGCAGCGTGTTACACTTTGTCGAAGAATGAGAAAATAAGTTTTTGTGAATTTCTTAAAGGTGTTAAGGTACCACAAGGCTAGTCTTCAAATGTTAAGACTCTTGTATCTATGCATGATTTGAAAAACCAAAAACTCCATCCCTTATACAAAAACCAAAAACAAGTTTCCTTGCACCAGCAAGGATCCACCAGACCTTACATGACAATACTAAAAAACACGTATAAAATACAAGATATTGAGACCCCACAACCCTCAACCCAACATTGAAACACGCTCTCAAAACAGACACAAAATCCAACAGTTAAAGAATATCTTTACTAGCATTCTGACCTACATCGAACTCACAGATGATTGTAAGCTAAATCTTCTATTTTTTTAACAACATTTCTTTCTTTTTTTATTAGCAAAGAATAAATAAAATAAAATGAGGTATTTCAGGAGTACTCCAACCCTTATACAAAAACCAAAAACAAGTTTTCTTGCACCAGAAAGGATCCACCAGACCTTACATGACAATACTAAAAAACACGTATAAAATACAAGATACTGAGATCCCACAACTCTCAACCCAACATTGAAATATGCTCTCAAAACAGACACAAAATCTAACAGTTAAAGAATATCTTTACTGGCATTCTGACCTACATCGAACTCAATGCCAAATACAATAGTCGATATCATGCAAAAAGATTTTAACAACATTTATGTTAATGGAAATTTGAGAACTACTAATAGAAGTCTATTATTTTGTGTAATTAAAGAATTTAGAAATTAATATGATAAAGTCTTACGTGCTAGATACAGGATTAGCACTCCCAGCGGTGATAGACCAGATGAGCCTGAAATGAAGGAACATATGAAGTTTAGAATAGTGGTGATCTCAACAGTTATTCAATAAGTTTAACAGTTATTTATTTTAAAGAAAATAAATGTTTAATTTAATTGCATACGTTCTTATAAATACATTTAAAATATAAAAGATAAAAAAAATGGTTTACTAATTGTTCACCACCTTTTCAGTTAATTTAAATGTATATTTAGAAGATTTAAACTACATGAGTAAGGAGCATAATAACGTGCTTATGTCATTATGAGTGGGAGAATTGTAAAGGAAGATAACAAATTATTATTTTTCTTAAATGTTGCTTGAATTATTATAATGATGCTTTGTGAATAATAATATATGTAAATTGAAATATACAGTATATATGTTTGAAACTGTTATGAAAAAATCTAAAAAATTGGTTAATATATTTTGGTTTAGACTCACAGCATTGAAGCTTCTGGTTAGAAGAGTGGAAATAGCAATAGCTATCATCATCTGGACAAAGATTCTGGCAGGCGACTTTTATCCATATTCTGGCACAAATAACACTGCTCTCTCTCTCCACATCGTGTCCAAACTGTTTCTCATTGAATTCAAATGCAAAGAAATCGAAGTTAGATATTTATATTTAAAACATCACACACTGAATATATAGCTATAAAGGACCACATTTTTCCTTTTACAAAATTGTTCGAAGACGTATATATGATACTTAAAACGTAGACTTTGAGTCAGAAACCGCGTTTCTATCTTGTTTCCGTAACTCATTTTAATCCATACAAAATTTTAAATATTCGTGAAGTGCATGAATTTTTATTTCGGTATTTAATCATGTAATTTTGTTGATGGTGTTCTTTGAGTTTCTAAAACCATCCTAAATTCTTCGTTTTAAAAGCTTATATTTTGAAAAATAATTTTAATGACCTTACAATTTCTGTGAGTCCCAAAATAATGTTTGTTTAGTTAAGAAACTTCTACATGTGATTGGTACATAAATTGTTTTGGTGAATGTTCCCCCGAAAATGGCCTCATATGTTTCTTTGAGTTAATTTCTTGAACATATTCTTCTTGGACATGGGAGCAAGAAAGAGTGTGTGGTGGAAGAACGAAGCACTAACAATTTTCTGTATGTGTAAAAGGTAACGGACAAAGAAAAAACATATGGAAGCAATTCCAAACACGTAACCCAAAATTCCAGCATACTTTTCAACTTGTAGCCTAAAAAACTCAATAATTAAAAGTGCGTTTCGAAGAATTTGACGTAGATCTCCAAAATTATAATATGCCCAAAAATGTGTATGGTTAGACCTTGTGGACTTTGACCTTCATAAAGTTAATAAAAGTGAACAACTCAGAGATAATTCTTGATAGAATTAAACACTTGAGTTACATAGGATGAGCCGGAAGATCCTCATTCAGCTAATTATTAATTGGAAGAATAAAAAATCATTAAGCAATTTTTGTGTAGAAAAGCTAGCAGGAAATTTTTAAACCAATTTTTCTGCATGCAGGTATCAAAATCCTCAAGTGCATGTAGTTTATTCCATGAAACATTACATTTTAGTCTAGTCTTAAGCTTGTTTCACACTATTATGTCCATTGTAGCAAATTAACCAAAACCCTATTCGTAAGCATTCACGTTCTCTGTACCCCAATTGCCACAAGAAGAATACTCACCACTAACTAGTTGGTATTAGTTGATCACACTCTCGAAACTCACTACAAGTAGTTGTCACTCATCATCAATGTTCATTGATAAAGGTTTATCCAAGCCCATCAGAGCTTGGATAAACTTTCACTATAAGAAAATCATGAAATAAAAACTAAAATAATTAGTTGTAATAATAACTAAATTAGAAACTATTTTAGAAACTAAAAAAAGATTGGTTTCTAAATTTTTTTTATCAGCATTGACAAATATATAAATGCGAACCACATTAGGGGTGGAACAACCCATTTACAAAAGAAAAAACATAGACCTCTCTAGATCCCTAAAAAGGCATCACAGAATCAAATGCATACATAACAGGGGTTCCAAACACCAACTGGAAAAAGAGACCGGAGCAGCATGAGATTTTGTAGAAATCCAAGACCAAACTTTTGTTTGCATCAAAGAACAAACTTCCGACGCGTCAGCCACTCCCCTATTGAAAATAACCGAGTTTCTGCGAATTCAGATCTCCCCCACGACCCCTACCCAAATAGTATTCCAAACCACATTAATCGAAGTAGAGGACGTGTTCATCCTAAACTGCGCAAAGTTTGACATAGGGTCATTGTGAGATACAAATGACTCTCCCAGCCACTTAAAGCAGTAACACCATACCCGCCAAGCAAAGTTGCATTCGAAAAATAAGTGACGGTATGACTCTTCCTCCTTTCCGCACAGACAACACAAGGAACTTTCCACCAGCACCCTTCATCTTTCCAAATTGACCCTAGTAGCAATCTTGTTTTGCAACACCCTCCAGGCCGTAAGCAAAGCTGAAGGAAACGCTTTACAATTCTAGAGCTTACTAAAAACCGAAGATGGGTCCGCCACACTAACCCTCCTCACTAAAGAGTAAGCAGAGTTGACAGAGAACATCTAACCTTCACCTTATCTCTGTCAACTACCACATTGTCTATCAGTCCCTTTTCTTTAGTCATCCTTGATGCCCCAACCAACCCTTCTGCCACAATAAGAAAAAGGAACGGGGCTAGCGGATCATCTTGACAAAGACCTTTCTTAGGGAAGAATTCCTTGGTTGGACTACTGTTCACTAGAACAGAAACCGACGCCGATTTTAAACATCCTTTTATCCATTGAATCCACAACTCACTAAAGCCCAACCTCCTCAACATATAGTAAATGAACTCCCAACTAACTGAGTCGTATGCTTTCTCATAATCAACTTTGAAGAAAACGCAACTTTTTCTCTTCCTTTTATACTCTTCCAGGACCTCGTTGGCGACCAACACACTGTCCAACAAACTCCTCCCTTCAAGAAAAGTCGATTGTCTGACATCAATAACTTTGTTGATCACTTTCTTGAAGCGTAGTAATAACACTTTAGAGATGATTTTATACAGGCACCCAACTAAAGAGATAGGGCGAAATTTACCGAGTTGCTGGGGATTCTCGACTTTTGGTATAAGACAAAGGAACGAAGCGTTAGTGCCTCTGGGCCAGTGACCGTTGACTGCAAAGTCTTTTACTGCCGCTACCACGTCATTTTTAACAATATCCCATCAGAATTTTAGAAAACCAAAATTGAAACCATCAGGGCCAGGACTCTTGCAACTGTCACATCTCCAAACCGCAGCCCTAATCTCTTCTTCAGAAAAGTCATCTATCAGCATATCGTTATCAGAGTCCGATATAGAGCAAAACTTAACATTATCCAAACGAACCTGACAAGCATCGTTCCTAGCAAACCTATCTTTGAAAAAAGTCTGAACCTTTTCCTTGATCACCTCCTTATCCTCGCACCATTTACCATTCACATGAAAACCATGCAACTGATTTCTCACCCTTCTCCACTTAACAAACGAGTGGAAAAACATTGTATTTAGATCCCCTTGTTTTATCCAGCTTTGTCGTTCTTTCTGAAACATGACCGCCTCTTGCTTAAACTTAGCTTTATTAAGTTCAGCAAGGAGAACCATTCTTTCTTCCCTTTCAGACCCAGTCAGCCCACAAACATCATCGCGTTCATCCAGAACTTCGATCTTATTTTGTGCCTCCTTGTTAGCAAGATTCACATCACCAAAGACTTCTTTATTCCAAATTTTTAGGTTAGCTTTTAGCCTTTTCAACTTTTCTTTAAAAATAAAAATCCTGTCTCCTACAACCTCATAAAAGTACCATCTCGAGCTCACAAACTCCTTAAAACTGTTATCTCTAAGCCAAACGTCCAAACATCTAAAAGGTTTTGGGCCCAGTCTACGAACATCTCTTTGAGAATAACAGTGCAATGGTTAGAGACAAATCTACTTAAGAAGAACTGCTGACAATTTGGCCAGAAATCCAGCCATTCCTTTGACACCAACACTCTGTCAATTCTGCTCTTTACTAACCCGTTTGACTTATACCAGGTAAACTTCTTGCCTACCAACGGAATATCAACCAATTTCGAACTTTCAATAAACTCATTGAAGCCTTTTATTTCTCTGGAATAATCTAGCGTCTGATAGAATTGAAATCACCAATGACGCACCAAGCCTTTGATAGCTGATTCAGTCTAACTGCATTGATTTCACTCCACACTTCCTTCTTTTCCCGTAGGGAACCAGAGCAATAAACGTTCACTCCCGTTACACTTACCCCATTACCTCGCTTCCAAAGACCTTCAATCACAAAGTAGTTCCTGTCGTTTACCACCTTAGACTTTTGAAAAGACTTACTACTCCACATTGTAAGAACTCCTCCAACACTATTACAAGCTTTGTTCTCAACCCAATCAATTTCGTTAGACCCCCAAAGAAAGTACACCTTCCCCGGCTAAACCCGAACTCTTCGTCTCTTGTAAGCACACCATATCCGTCTGCTCCTTATTGATCAAATCCCTTAAATAATTCCTTTTTATGGTGCCACCTAACCCTATGATATTCAGACTAATTATCTTCATAAACAAACTTACTCCTATCTCCCTTCCACTTCCTCGAAAAATCACCTCCCTGTTTTGATAGAGACAACAAATTGTTTACAATTGCTCCTTCACGACCGGGAAAAGAAAAACCAGCTTCTTTACCCACACACCAAACCCTTGACGCCTCATTCTTATCTGTCTTTACCTAGAAAATTTTATTGCAATTCTCAATTGGTTGTCAAACGTGAATAAAGAATCAATATTAGATTCTGACTGATGAACCACGAGAACCTGATCTACCCTTACATCCACCAAATTGCTCTCGTTCATCACATTATTATCTGACCCGTTCCGGCCAATGGCCAAACCTGCCTTCGGCCTTGGAGTTAAAACTGCAGCCTGTATATTTGGTAGCAAAAACTTTGGTTGCTAATTAAATACCAATTTAGAAACTATTTAACAATAATATAAACTAATTTAGAAACCAATTTAGTTACTATTGTAACTAATTATTTCGGTCTCTAAAAATTGGTTTCTATTTCATGATTTTCTTGTAGTGTTTACAAGTTTAAATAAACCATGTTGAAAAGATTCATATTTATTATCAATCATTGACAACCTAGTAGATGGTGTATTGAGTATGAGATGTTGAGTTTCATGGACGGCTATTCAAGTTATAACTAAATTAGAATGTATTGAAGACAAGACAACATTATGCTAGAAATATTTGGTTTTTGTTAGAAAAAAATATCGTTTGGATTGAAGAATATAAAAAACAACCTATCAAAGGTTGGTGGATCGAATCTCATGCAATTTGATTGGTTGGAATGTTGAAACATATATGAATGACATAATGGTCATATTAGACAAAACTGACCAACATGAAAAAAACTTGGAAGAGTTGTTCAAAACTATTAACAAATATAGTTTGAAGTTTTTTTAATCAGCAAAAACTAAATGAATAAAAGGGGATGCTTCAGGAGTGTCCCAACCCGTATAAAAAAACCAAAGACAACAAAGGAAGTTAAACACAACAAAATATACTTGGATAATAGGGATGGTGTCCCTTTTCAACAATCTCCAACAAGTTTAGATTAGTAGACTCAAGATATGTTATGCTAAGCTTTCATAGATAATATTTTTCACCTTTGAAAAGATGTGGATGGTTTCATAGATAATATTTTTCACCTTTGAAAAGAGGTGGATGATTGACAACTTGACCTTCTCCTTGAGTCTAATGGATTGAACCTCTCGTTCTTATTAGGATTTTACCCTAGAGGCAAGCTCTGGTTTGACATATCTTTAGTCGCATCAGATTTTTCAAACAAAAATTAAGCTTCCCCGATGTAACATAAGGCTAACTTAGGTCGAATCTCTAAATACATATCTCATATATTATATTTTCACTACTTCATATTCTACTTAAATAAGTTAAAATTGGAGGGGGGAAAAGGAAATTGGAATGAAAAACGAACTAAAACATAAAACAAAGTAAAGAATAGACCATCAATACATAATTGTCTAACAGACTGTTCATCAAAACATGAAATGTAAAGAATTGAAAATTAAGGGTCAAAATATAAAAGACATGGAAATAAAAGGCAATGTAAACTAAAATATAGAAGAGTTCATGAAAAAGAAGTTAAGTAACCAAGTAGACAGCAATTGATGACTAGGCGATCTAATGGTTCTACTTAGAGAAAGTGAAAGAGAAAGAAAGTGAGACCGATCATCTAAAAGATGCAGTAAAGTAAATGACTAAAATGTAAATTGTGAGAAATATAAATAGATGAAATGTAAATTACAGTAAACATAAATTATTGGAAATTAAAGTGCAGGAAAGTAAATTGCAAAAGTCGTAGAGTACAAAAATTTAAAGACTGGAAACATAAAATAGAGCATGATTCAAAATGTAAATTGCAATTGATTTAACAAGAACAAAAAATGAATTAGATGCATAAATTGAAAATATAAATTGTAGAACTATAAATGAACAAGAATTAAAAGGAATAAACGAAAGGAAAAGCAAAATTCAATTTATGAATGTGAAACAGGGGACAAAATCATGGTTCGATAATCTTCAACTTTGAATGCAAGAGACCAAAATTTGGATTCCTTTTTAATGAAGAAAACACAATCGTTCAGTTTGAATGTTCATAAAAAATATTTTCAATCAAAAAGGAAAATAATAAAATAGAGCATCATCAAACATGATTTTTAATTCACTGTTACCCAATTACAAAATTAAATTCACTTTCAAATATAAAGCGCAAAATATAAAGCAATGCAGAAGTTAAAAAAGAAAAGAAGAAACATGAGAGAGTGAAGAAGAAAAATAAAGAACTCTCATAATATTGGAAACCAACAAAAACTATTAATAAAAAACTGAAAACTAAACTAAACTAGTGTTGCACCTAAGTGCTTGCTGAAACATATCTTTTCTTCTGCAGTTACAGTTTACCTATAAAGTTTTGAAGCTTTACAAATAGGTGGTCCTTGGTTGCAATTGAAATCGGACCCAAAAAACTGATCTAAAACTAGCTAAACTGATAATCTTAAACTTCTTATTGAGTTTTGTTGACTATCTAATACTTCGTTAATGCGCTTCGTTGAATGCTGACTTTTAACCGTTTAATGCTCATTTTGTTGATTTTCATTCTTTCAACTCAACTTTTTCCACTCTTCGTGGACTTCGTTTTTTAAGTTTGATAGTTTTGGCTTCAAACTAAAGCCTCAAATCAAGAAAACTCCCAATAACAATGCATATACAATAATAGATAAATATTATGTACAAAATCATATAATTTAACCTAAATATTTGTTGTAAAACAAGAACCTAATATAGCAAAATAAAAACAAAAAATAGAATGTGTGAAACGAAAACAGAGTAAGTGGTAAAACCCTAAATTTCTTCAATGACCATTGGAGGAGATCGCGGAGGTTCAACGAAGACCGGATCTGCTCCAAGGTTTTTGCGCGGCGTTGCCTCTTCTACCCTGAATCGTAGCCGCACGACTGGGAACGCTCACGCCTTCGCTCTACTGATCGTGTGGAATCTTGAGAACGTTGGAGAACGTTGCGAGATTCGTGGGTGGTTGGCTCCTCCTTTCCCGTGGGTCTTCCTCCAACTCTGGCGACGGTCACGACTCCGTTAGGGTTTGACGATGCGGTAGTTTTGGGTTTCTCCATCTATAAATACCACATTCCATCCTCTTGCTTCACACTACTCTCACTCACGGTTCTTCATCCTCTTGAAACCCTCTACCGTGCTTCTTCTCCTTCTTTTCCATTCTTCACCTTTTCTTTTTCTTTCTCTCTCTTCAATATTTTATTATTATAATAATTATGGATTCTATTGGAGTATTACTCTTTTAAAGAGAAACTTGCTAGTTCTGATCCTCGAAAATTACCGGGAAGTTCCTGTTGTATCTTGGGGGACTTGTGCAATATACCGCGGATAAGTCCTTATGGACAATGATCACTCACGCCTTGGGAAATATTTTGTTCGTTTTAAAGCCTATTTTACTACAATCGTAAGGGCTTATGGCTGAAAATACGAACAACAACGACAATATTGCTCCGGGATCGTCAAGTGTTGTTTCCACAACGCAAACCATTTTTGCTAAACCATTTCCGGATGTCTCCAAAATTGAAGTCTTCACCAGTCAGAACTTCCAACGTTGGTAAGAACGCGTGTCCACCCTATTGGACATGTACGGAGTTGCTCATGCACTTACAACTGCCAAACCCGACTCAACCACGACTACGAAGCAAGTTGATGATTGGATCCATGCGAATAAGGTATGTCGTCACACTTTACTCAGTGTGTTATCTAACGATCTGTTCGATGTTTATGCTTCTTATAAGAATGCGAAAGAAATTTGGGATTCTCTTATCCTCAAATATACTGTCGAAGACATCGTCAGACAAAGGTTCGTAATTGCAAACTACTATCGTTGGGAGATGATCGAAGGCAAAGACATCAAAATCCAAATAAACGAATATCACAAGCTGATTAAAGATATCAAAACTGAAAGCATAACCTTGCCGGATGAATTCGTGTCCGAACTCTTGATCGAAAAGCTCCCGCAATCTTGGACGGATTACAAACAACAACTGAAGCACAGACATAAACAGATGTCTCTATCGGATCTGATCACCCACATCATCATCGAAGACACAAACATGAAGGAGTGCGCTGCTGCAAAGGTCAAAGCTTTGTCGGCCAAAGCAAACGTGATAGAAGACAAACCAGCTCCAAAAAGGCACGAGAAAAAATTTGATCACAAAAAGAAACCTAATAACAAATTCTTTCGTCCCAGTGGAACTAACCCCACTTTCAAGAAAAAGGGTAATTGCTTTGTCTGTAGAAAGCCAGGTCTTCATGCACCTCAATGTAGACATAGGGCAAAAAACGACTATCCTCCTAAGGCAAATCTAGCCGAAGGGGAAGATACTATTGTCGCAGTCGTTTCACAAGTAAACCTTGTGACAAATGTGAGAAAATGGGTGGTAGACTCTGGGGCTACCAGACACATCTATGCAAACAGAAATGCGTTTACCTCCTACACAAGTGTGGGGGATGGAGAAGAACAAGTATATCTCGGTGACTCCAGGACAACTCCTGTCCTAGGAAAAGGAAAAGTTCTTCTGAAGCTCACATCTGGTAAAACTCTAGCTTTG
>Ga0123341_1006768_pt1 | contig 10385 bp, 5 predicted proteins | sample Turbeapinknodule_FD_89959 | JGI IMG/M metagenome (GOLD analysis project Ga0123341, IMG submission 89959) | Root nodule microbial communities of legume samples collected from Mexico - Turtle bean Mexico pink nodule | ecosystem: Host-associated > Plants > Roots > Nodule | place: Mexico: Nepantla...
AAATGATGATGGATTCTCAATTTACTAATGCTTTTTATATATCCTTAAAAACAAAATCATCATGTTCATTCTTTACAAAATTTAAAAATCACAAAGTAATTAATTTAAATATTGACCACCATTGTTCAATTGCAAATAAATTTCAATGAACAATATATAAATATAATGATTATCACAGGTAAATAAATTTCACTTATTGTGAGCTTATGTAGTCCAGCATGTTTTGTAGGCACGTGTCTCAATTTTAAGTAATACCAATTGATCGTAAAGATCACAAACATTGAACTGATTCAATTAGCACAAATGAGAAAATGCTACAAAAATTGCAGGTCAAAATCCTCTCAAGAATCAAAATTGCATATAAATTTAGTTCAATAACTTAAAATAAACTAATCTATGCAATGTGGCCATGAAGCCTCAACCAACCAAAACTAGTAGCTAAAATGTTTAATTAAAAGCTAAAGTGGTTCTATTAAACAACTCTTAAACTTGTCAATTACAAAAAATTTATGAACAAGCAACACCAAACCAAATTTTCTACATCAACAAAAAAATCTTTAAAACATTAGATATACCTCAAAACATAATTATGAATTGCACTTAAAATATCCAAACCGTTAGTAGTCTAAAGAACAATTTAAAACCTCATTAGCCACATGCTGGTTGAACAAAGAAAGCAAGCTTCATACCGAGAACAGAATATTTGTTTTGTCTTGGTATACAGCATTTGATGTTGTGGTTGTTTTCAGCTCTTTCTCCACGGAGCTGCTCTCACCTACAATCGGCAAAGAGAATTTGATCCCATTAAACCAGTGAGATGTCAGAAGATACATATAACCGTGTTCAATATACAATTATTCATACACATAGGTTTTGCCTTAAACAGACATAGCCTGTTTCCCAAGCACAAGATGAGGAAGTGAGATTGACATATTTAACTAACAACCTTTCTGAAAGTATTGTCTGGCATCCTGAAAGCTAATTTTAAAGGTAAACTTTGCCACAGGGCCATTAATTAGGCCAAAAGGAAAGTACTCTAATGAGTAGCAATAGTAGCAGCAGCAAAACTTGTTTAGCCAAAAGAAATTTTAAAAATGTCTTGGCCAAATTTGTTAGTTGAACAGTAAAAGCAACCCAGCATAAAAGGAGTCAAGCTAGACCCCGATGAACTTCCTAGTCTGGTCCCACTTGCTCACACACATCGCAATACCAAAATATAATCAGGCAAAACCATATACTAGAGAGAGAAGTATTTTCAATTTTTTTAAAACAGGGGTTTCTATAAAAGAAAATCAGTTTTTTTTAAGGGGATTATTCTAGTAGTCAAAATTAGGAAATGAGTTTAAGTCTGACCTGTTTTTACAAAATTGGCTTGTGAAGTGAGGATTGCACCCCACTTATATATTATAATTCACCTTTAATCTTAGTCGATGTGAATCTCCAATACATCCTCTCACGCTGAGGAATGAACATCTCGAGCATGGTCTAATAGGAGCTCAATAGTGATGGCACAACAATCCCAATAAACTTGGCTAGGATAGGCCCTAAATGACTCGGATACCATCTCAGTAAGTGAGTTTATGCCTAAGTCAACCTCACAAAATCGGCTTGAAAGGAGAGGATTGTATCTCACTTATATTATATTTTGGCCTAATTCCTAGTTGATTTAGGATCTCAAGTAGTTAATTTATCCAAACTAACAAGCTAAAACTATTGATTAATCAACAAGGTTAATATCAAATATTACTTAAAAATCAGAACATAAGTCACCTACAAAATATTTCCTCTTATGGATCATAGAAAGATATGCAGATAAATCGATTACATCATTAATTCACAAACAGTTACCTAAATTTCAACATGTGAGGGTATGTAGTACATTTTCATTCTTTTCAGACACAACCACACGGATGAAGTGATTCCTAGGTGGAAACATTCAATAGTTCCATTCACACCATACTATATGTACAGCAAGAGTACCTGTAAGAATAGCTTGATCAACACGCACTTGATTGCTTAGCATCTCAATCATCCTCATATCAGCAGGAATTTTGCAGCCCACTGTTTAATTCACAACCAGAACAGATTCAACTTTCAACTTTCAAGGATTAAATACTCAACTAAGACAGTTTGCTTATCAGCTTACCAGAAACCTCCACAATATCCCCAGGAACAAGTTCATTTGCAGGAAGTATGGAAAAACAACCTACAAGAAATAGACTCTACGTTCAAAATTTGTACCAGAACTTCTAAGATGACAAGCTTTAACCAATTCAATAATAAAAAAAGAAAACACCACAGTATCATGTAGGCAGATAGAAGAAAAAAAACAATTAGAACAATATTGTTAACTATTAGGGGGATGCAGAATGTGCCCCAGTGGAAGCAAGGGTTTGAACTGGCACTATCCTTGTTGCAATCTTACTCTCTGCACTAGTGCTCCAGTGGTCTTCTTTAGTATGTGTCCAAAATCATCTTACTTAATTTCCCATGTTTTCCACGATAGATGTCATACCAATATCTCTTGGTGGTACACAGTCCATTCATATCATTTTCTTTCTTGTGTGACTAAACATAAATCTTAACAATCCCATTTGTACTACTTCCACCTTTTTCTCTTGTTTCTTTAAAATTTAACATTCACTACCATAGACTATAATACGATGGATAGCAATATTGTAAAAATTACTTTTGACTTAGGTAAGTTCTTTGCAATCATAAATAAACCCTGATAGCTTCCATTTTAATCTTCGTACTTGTATCCTATGTATGACATCCCCATCATTTTAACCACTATTTTATAGTACTAACTCAAGATATTTAAACTTCAAACATTTTCTCGCATTTTTACTTCCAAAGTGGTTCTTTTGTCTCTTGCTAAAATTGAAACACATATACTCTGTCTTATACTACTTAAACAAAAAAAACCCTTTGTTTCCAAAGTCTGTCTCCAAAACTCAAGTTTAAAGTTTAATGCTTCACTTGATACAATATGTAATTAGGCACAATCCTTTGTGTGTCCCTGGTAAACATATTTAAAGACTAGATTAAAAAGGACTTAAGGTTGAGCCTTTATGTAATATTATCCCAGTAGCAAAGTCCTTCATCTCACCTCATAGAATTTGTTCTCCACATTCTTTGTCTCTTGTCCTCATAAGTTTTATACATTTAAATTTTACACAACTTCGAATTTTTCCATTTTACTAGAATATAATATTGGGGAAAATGCAAGTCTCGCATTGGCTGTAGAGATGGTTAAAGTAGTATATAAATTGAAGGATAACCCTCACCTCATAAGCCAATTTAGTAGGGCTGTGTTAAGTTGTTATAAACCTAAATTCTAAGATGACATTAGAGTTTATCCTAGATTTATTTTTGGATCAGTTGTCAGGGGCATGAAGGGGAGTATTGGAAAGTTCCATTAATTGAAAAAATACCTTGCCCACGTTGGTTGCAACCTCTTAAGGGGGATTGTCTTAATTGAAACTTCAAGGATGGTGGTTTATTCTCACATCGACAAAATATATGGCTTAAATAGAGCTTATAAAGCTTAAACAATCCACATCTTACAAGCCAATTTTGTAGAATTGACTTAGGCCTTAACCCCTTACCTATATATACTACCTATTTCAACCTTATATCTAAACAATGTGGGATTTGGGTTTTTTACAAGACACCTCCATGCCCAATACTATTTGGATTGATGCATGGACAATATGGTAGACAGTCTAGTATAGGAACAACAACAGACTATAATACCATCTTAGAATTTGGACTTAAGACTTAGCTCGACTCTACAAAATTGGCATAAAATTTGGACTTAAAGACTTAACTCCACAAAATTGGCTTGGGAGGTGAGAACTACTCAAGCTTAAACTCTATTTAAGCTATATCTCAAGTAGATGTTGAAATAAATCACCACTCTTGAAGCGACAATCAAGACAACCCCCCAAAAACGCTGCAATCCTCTACTCGTAAGATATTTTTGTAGATTTCAAGATCTCATTAAATAGTTTAAGGAGTAAAATTAAAATATTGTTCTCCCACACACTTAAAACTATCACAAGAATAACATCCAGAGCAACAATTTTCCCAATTATCCATCTCCTCTTAAGAGCCTCTTTTACCACTCTAATTTCAATTCTATGATAGTAAGCAAAAATGTGTTTATCCTCTTGGTTTCTAGTCCCTTTTTATCATTGAAATTCTTATAAAAAATTCTCCTATCCCTCTTTGATATCTTGATCATGACCAAAACTTTGCCTTGTTTATTCTTAATATATTTTACTTGATCCAACTCTCTAGGTTTCATTTCTCTATTTTTGGCAAGCTTTAAAATCTTATGTTCTTCATTATTTGTCCTAAGATCTTTGTTTATTGATTTATTAATTATTAAAGAATAAAATCATTCAAAAGAAAAACAAAGAAACAAAAGAACAGAAGACATTCTCCAACAACAAAAAACACACACCCTAAGAAATTCAAGTAAAGCTTGCTAGTCTCAGGATATATCTTTTATAAATTCTTCAAAAGTTGGAATCAACCGAGCAAACAAAACCAAGATGAACACTTTGTCCTATATAAGAGGAAACAACAATGAATTACCCTTAAAACTATTTTATCCTTTATTTAAATAATGCTTTTTTTACTAACCAGAGCTATTATACAAAACAAACACATAAGTTATGCTTAAAACTATTTTATCCTATATTTACATAATGCTTATGTGAATACCCAGAGCTATTATACAAATTAAACACAGTTTCACGAGGATTAACCTCGCCCTATCCAGCCACACCCCAAAAATAGAAGCAGAGAAAAGACAAGACCATGAGAAAAAAGTAAAGTAAATTACTAGACAGTTCCTTTAGAGTTAAGAGCTCATTGAGATTAGTAAACTTTTACCAAAACTACCACAATTAGCTAGATATGCTGTAGAAAAATTTAACATGAAAAAAAAATCCAACATAGAAATTCTGAATAATTATCTTTTACTAAAACACCACCCATTAACACCATATATAATCATTAATAAAGTGCCACAAAGCCACTATAGTATTATTCATGCTACAAAAAATTAGACAGATACAAAAGTTTGTTACCATTACGCAAGACAGTTGCCACATCAGCTTGATAGGCACGCAGCTCCTAAGACAGTATAAAAGAGAAAGGAATAGATAAAAAGTGAGCTCAACTTGACACAGCCAAAACAAATAAAGATAATTTAATTTAACAAGTTTTCATTAGGCACATGGAGAATTTGAAGAACAAATTATAAACAAATTCAGCTCGAGTCCTAAGTTTATGAAAATTGCTCTTATGAAAATGAAATCATTTTTGACAAACATCATTTAGAGCTCCAAATTTATCAGTTTCAAATTTACCTCCAGAGCTTTTTCAGCGTTTGATTCTGTAATCACTCCGACTGCTGCATTTGCTGCCAATATCATCAGAATAACCTATGCATACAACACAATTTATTTTCTATAAAAAAAATTACTGAAAACAAAATCAATCCATGTTCAGCATTAATGTTACGTAGTTGATAAGCCTGGCTTAAGAAATAGTGTAATCAAATAGAAAAATTTGGTATATTCTCTAGTTCAGAAAAGTTTCAGTAAAAATACACTTGTCATGAGTTTACCAATTACACAAGAGGTCATGCAGTCTTGTACAAATGTACACAATAAGTAGCAAAAGAACTCATTTAGCTCACAATCTACAGCTTCTATAAAAAGGATACAGATTTTTTACAGTGTCGCGCATCATTGTTTCAAAGAACTATTAGAAAAACTAATTCTTTACCAAATAAAACTGTTGTCAAAAATATCATACTCGACATATGAGTGCAAATATATCTTACGGAAGGCTCCAGAAATGCCATCAAGCCTGTTTCTCCATTAACTAAAGCCAGAACAAAAGATATAAGAGCAGCTGCAATTAGTATCTTTACAAGCAAATCATCAAATTGCTTCAAAACCAATTTCCAAAACGGAGCTCCTGCATATTAAATTTGATGAGATTTAGTAACAACGAGAACTATGAAATCTAGTGAGATAGAGCCATGAAAACCTGAATTGGCAATAGTATATGAGATGAGGTTCAAACCAGTTACACTATCATTAATAGGATTTTATGAATGATCCGCAAATTACTTAGCATCCAATATAATACAGTAAATATAAAAACTCTTTTTCTATAACTTGTCAAAATCAAATACCAAGAACTAACATTTCCATTCAAGCAGAGCAAATGAAAAGCACTAAGTTGCCTAAATTACATAATCAACAAAAGTGTAAGGCAGGTACAAACTCCAATACTTACTTTGATCTTCAGGAAGCACTGTGTAGCCGTCACCATGCAGTAAGGGAAAAAGAAAAGAAATATTAATAGGCAAACAAAGAAGATTGTTGAACAAAACTGGTGACAAAGATGCAATAGGTAAATTTCTCTTGTCCACCTAAGAAACAGAGTTAAATATACACGGCCCTACAGAAGACATACCGTTATTCCCATAAAGTCTAGCATGGTGTACCACCTGGAAAATAAGAGCGATTTAATCATTTGAAACCATTAACAGCATAATCGGGCTTAAAGAAAATACGAATGATAAATATGACAAGGAAATGAAAGGAAATTGAAGCACCTCAGCATCAGATAAACCCTTAGTCGGGTCCACTCCGAAGAAATCGAGGACCTAACAAAATTAACAACAATAATCATCGCTTTTCAGAGGAACATTCAAATATATAACTGGGTTCTAAGAATCTCTGTGTGAAGAAGTCGATGCAGAGTTTAGTAATACTGCTATGAGAGACAAGCATGCAAGCATGTGTGATCATAGATTTTCAACATTATCATGTTGCGTGATCAAGAAAACACAATAAAAAATTGGCATTCCGATGTCTTCTATGATTTTAGACTAAAAATAAAAGAATGTATGATTCAAGATTTGTTAAATGAGAATTGTGAAGTGACAATGAGATTTGGTGTTTGTTGTAGCGGCAACGAAAATGGAGAAAGCAGAAGGAAGTTACCTCGGGAATAGATCTGGCAAATGCGTCCTCCATTGAAGAACGAAGAATTGGATCGGAAACGAGAGCTTCGAGGCTCAGGCTTTGGGTTACACTTTACTTGAAGATTCAGAGAGAAAGAGGAAGGGAGCACGTGAGTTTCATGTCATGGTGCACACACAGTAACAGTAACCAGGAGTGCTCCCGTATTACTAATACTGATACTCTGGTTTCTTTTCGGCAATCTTGCTGATGATCCCAATTGAGAAACTCCCACTGTCATGTGGGACAGAAGCAAACGTCCTATTGGGCCGGTCTTGGCCCATTATAAAACGCATTGGCAATTTCTCCTGCATCATACCATTTAAGATATATGCACCTAACACAATTTAAAATCCAAACATTGTCTTTGACTTTAGTTTTGTCTATGGATGTATAAATCTGAAACTGATTGTTATATATTCTGAATTTCGATATTGATATCCAGAAGTTCATTTTCGTACTTCATTTAAGCTTTTGGATGGTCATATTAAAAAATGAGTTGAATTCGGGACTTCCATATCCATAATGGTGTGTTCTAAATGGTGTTGAGGATCAGATAGAAACTCATTCATGTTTGCTTAGGATCTTGACATCCAGAAGGTCATTTATGTTGTCCAGGTAAGCTTCCGAACAACGAAATCCAAAAGTGACATATTAGTTTCGAACTTGCATATTCGAAACTTTGTGATTTGACTTATGGATATGAATATCCGAAAGACAAAAAAATTCAAATCATTAAGGGCAAAACGGATATTGTACTTCAATGTGTTTGGTGAGGATTTAAATTGATATGGTGTAGGGAGAATCAGCCAGACACTTTCAAATTAATTATTGAGAGTTTCTTCCTGCACCTTTACGTTTTTCTTCCTGCACCCCCACAATGTTATGCAAAGATAAAATTATCCTTATTCTTTTCTAAAAACCCTAAAACCCACTACCCACACTCTTTCTTCTTCTTTCTTATGCAGACTACAAACCTACATTTTCTACATTTCTTTGCCTTTCTCTGTGCACGACGGCTTCATATCATCGCACAAAAACCCTGAGACCCGTTTCGCTTGGTGGTGGCTCGGTGGTGTCTCTTCATCTCCTCCCTATTATTTTTGTTTTCCATAATCGTGATTCTGCAACATAATCATGGATTGAGTGATCCAAAAATTTCCCGAATGAGTGTGTCCAAAAGTTATTCATATTGAAATACATTTCGAATCCACCAATCCGTAAGTCAAAAAAATGCATTCCAAATTCACCAATCCGCAACTGAAAAAGTGTTTCGGAATACAACAATTCTTAAGTCAACAAATTACTTATAGAACACCCCTTCATCCAAAAAATATAAAGTTTTACTTACAAAACGACCAATTCGTAGATCATATTTTCATTCCAGATTGAGTCATCTGTAGCACAATCCCGAATCCCAATTTATGGGAACCTAAAAACACCGTAACTACCCAACCTCTTAAAAAATCCCAGTTCTTACCCCTAAAAGCTATCCATCACTTCGGCGATGCAACCCACTCCTCCACCTTACTCCGCACAACTAAAATGTGCCTCCACCAGTGTCACCGATGAACGAATAAGAAGAACGATGACAAAACAACTCATTTCCGATGCCCTTTTCAAATAAAAGGTCCCAAAACTAATATGGAAATTTTAAAAATTGTGGGGTGTAGAAAGAAACTCTCTTAATTATTTTAGAGAAAATAAACTTCTAAATTGACTAATTCCAAAGAAAAAAAATAATAATTATGATTATATAGTTCAAAATATAAAAAAACTATTATTATATTTTAGATTTGTATATTTTAGAATGTATAGTTCATAATATTTGTTGGAGATCTCACATCGACTATATATTAGAGCCTTTCATTGTATATAAGTGGGTGCAAACCTCAACCCTATGAGCCGGTTTTATGGGGTTGAGTTAGGCTTAAAATCCACTTTATAATAATATTATAATCCAAAATGTTAAATAATATTCAAAATACAAAATATTAAGTTATGTAATCTAAAATACAATACTAAATATAATGTGAAGACTAAATGGTTCCTGAATGTGTATCTTGCGACACATGCTTCAGTAAAGGCTCAATAGTGAACGAGCACCAGATACTATAAATAGACACTACAATCAAGATAAAATATGTCGTTATTACAACATTTATTGTACCCACGTATTAAATACTTACTTGAACATCGAATAATTTTTTGCACATATTCTTTCAATCGAGAGCAATCGAAGGAGATAATTCAATTCTTCAATTAATGGATACCACTTTCAATTCCTCATACAATAACACCAAATATTTTAATATAATTTGAATTTTTTTTCAAATCCTCCAATTGAGAGTTTTTCCAACAAAATTGCAAAGAGATATATGTTTTTTACATTTCCTACACCTAATGGAAATGCCGGAGGAACCACCAACTTTCTCTTCCATTCTCTCCTCTCCCATACAAACACTCCCTTATCTCAATTTCTGTACATACTTTAAAAAATGGCTAGTAACACACTTTCATGGTTGAAACTTATTAAAAAACATTACATTTTAAAAAATTTACATCACATTCAATGAATTTTATACTTTTACAACTTAAGGATGATTTTTAATCAATAAAAAAATGTCAGTTACACATAGTGGGTTAGAAATTATGGTCCTCACCATCTTTGTGTACTCTTAGAACATTACCTTCTAGTTGATTTTGTTCAAAAAAATCTTTTTTTTAATTCACAAATGTGAATAAATATAGTTTCATTATGTTATGATATAGAATTTTCTATTTGTAAAAACTATTTGATAATGATAAAATGTTGAACTGATAAAATTAATTATAATAAAATGTAAAAAGTTCAAAAAAGTTTAAATACACTATTGTATGGTTACATAATTTTTTCTAAAAATCTATAAATTATAATATAAAAAAAAGGCATACAGATATAAAATATAATTGTTGGTGATAAGAAGTTAGAGTAATAAAAACTGAAAAATTTTCACAGGTTTAAAGAAGTATGTAAAACATTGTTTTGTATGTTATTATGATTTTGGAAAATAATAAAAATACAAGTACTTTATAAAAATAAATAAAAAATATTTAAAAAATGTTTGATAATGATAAGAAGGTTAATTAATAAAAAAAATATGAAAAAACTTAATTTATTTAAAATTTTAGACAACTTTTCATGATAACATAATTTTCAAAAGTGATGGAAATATTTAAATATAAATACTTCGTAAAAAATTAGAAAAGCATGTTGAAATACAAATAAATAAAAACAGTTCAAAAATAATAGATGTTGACTTAATAAAAAAATTATAAAATGTAAAAAAA
>Ga0123341_1006769_pt1 | contig 10385 bp, 8 predicted proteins | sample Turbeapinknodule_FD_89959 | JGI IMG/M metagenome (GOLD analysis project Ga0123341, IMG submission 89959) | Root nodule microbial communities of legume samples collected from Mexico - Turtle bean Mexico pink nodule | ecosystem: Host-associated > Plants > Roots > Nodule | place: Mexico: Nepantla...
TATATATATATATATATATATATATATATATATATACATACATACATTAATTGGATAAATTTGGAAACAGTACAGCCTATTCTAAGAAACAAATCCCTGTGATTGTGGGATTGATATGCTAGTAATAAAAACAAGATACAACCAATATATAGAATTAAAAAACAATAGCAATCAAATCTGAAACTTTCTAAAATATATCGACACTCCCCCTCATGTTGGTGAATAAGTGGTCTCCATTCCCAACTTGAATATATTTCTTTCAAAAGTTACTTCTGTTCAGCACCATGGTAAGTATTTCTGCAAGCTGTCCTTGAGTAGACACATGGAGTGCAAATCATGTCATTGTCAAGCTTTTCTTTGATAAAATCTGTCAACTTGAATATGTTTTGTTATATCATGTTGCACTGGGTTGAGTTATGTTGATTGCAAATTTATTATCACAATATATCCCTTTCTTGGAACGAGCAACTTCAATTCCCAGAAAATAGTTCAACTTTCCTGGAGTCTTGATTTTAAATTCTTCGGCAAGACATTGACTCAACCTTCATTGCTCCTTTTCATCATTTACAGCAACAATAATATCAATCACATAGGCCAATAGAACCGTTACTCTCCCTGAATCAGAATTCTTGATAAACAAAGTGTGATCCCCTTGACTTTGTTTGTATTTAAGGCTCATCATGACTTTGGTGAACCTCCCAACCATGCTCTAGGCGACTGTTTAAACCATATAGTGTTTTTCTTAGCTTGCAAAATGTGTTGACCTTGGTCTATTCTATATACCCAGGTGGTACTTTCATGTATATATATCTTCTTTAAGATCTCCATGCCAAAATGCATTTTTCACATCAAATTGATGCAAGTTCCAATCATGGTTTGCTGCCAAAGACAAAAATTACTCTAACCGTGTTCATTTTTGCAACTGGTGCAAAGGTCTCCAAGTAATCCACTCCATAAGTTTGAATGAATATTTTAGGCACCAGCCTGGCCTTATACCTCTCAATAGTCCCATCAGCCTTGTATTTGACTGTGTAAACCCACTTGCACCCAACAGGTGTTTTTCCAGGTGATAGGGTTGACTAGTTTCCAAGTATTGTTCTTCTCCAATGCCTCCATTTACAAATTCATGGCTTGTTTCCATTTTTTGACAATTAATGCCTCATACAGAAAATGGTATGGTTGTGGTATTTAGGCTTGTGAGAAAGGTTCTATGGGTAGGTGAGAATTTTTCAAAGGATAGATAATTTGCTAAAGATTAAGGTGGTTTAGTGGCTCTAGTTCCTTTTCTAAGAGAAATTGGGAGATCTATATTCTAGTCTACCAATCAATAGGTTCTACAGAAAGGAGTTCATTACTAGTAAGATCATCACAATTAGTAGAATTAAGATTTATAGGGTCAAGACACATTTACCTCACGTAATGAATAGGGTTGAACTCTTGAACACGAGTAGATCCTGGAATGACCTTTCATCTTCTGGTATACACCAGATTTTTCTCAAACTTTGTTCCATCACATGGTTTAATATGTGGTCCTACATATTCAGAATTTTGACCTGAAGATTTAGGATTTTGATCCACCTCTACTCTCTCCCTCTCTGCTTCAGTTTCAATGGGATTGCTCTTGTGAACCTTATTTTTTGATCCAAAAAAATAGATTTGGGAATATAAAAGGCTCATCATCCTCCTCTATTAAACTCTCCCCTGAAGATGAAGATGATTAAAATAGCTAACTTGCTCATTGAAGGTTGTATCTCTTGACAATTTTTTGGAAGGAGGATGAAAACATTTATACCCTTTTGTGTAAAAGAATGAGATTGTAAGAGAGGGAAGTTCATTCTCTAAAATCCTAATTCCTTTGTATTATTCTCAAGTGTCAAGAAACTCATTTATCTCACCATTACTAAGCCAGGCCTCTCTTTTGCAATTCGAATTGTTAGTCAATTGATATAGGCTCCTCATTTTTATCATTGGAATGTTGTGATACGCATTTTTAGATACGTAAAAAAGGCACATGGACAAGGATTGTCGTATGAAGATAAAGAAAGTACCTAAGTTTATGGATATTATGATGTTGATTGAGCAAGAGGTCCTATGAACAAACACTCTACTAAGGAATATTTTGTATCCATAAGAGGAAATATTATTCCGGGAAAAGTAAGAAACAAAATGTTGTTGCCCAATTTAGTACAAAAGTTGAATATAGGGATATGGCATCAGCTACATGTGAACTTATGGGGATCTAACAACTCCAATTTGTGAATTTCAACAGATGAAGTTCCAATACCAACTTGCAGACATTTTAACTAAGTTTTTGAGAGGACCCAGAATTCAATTTGGTAATCCTGCATTTCTAACCAGTATTTTCACTTCTTACCAAGAAAAAAAGATAAACATTCTTTCAGAATATCTACAACACAAAATCTTTCAAATAGTAAATAATAGTCCCCAACAGATCCTAATTATGCTACTTTAGGATCAAGGCAGTTTATAACTCATTGTAGCAACTAATAAACATTAGAAGCTGAATGAATCAGACATAAGAAAAGGTGAAATGCAAAGGAAAATATTGAGTTTGTGAGGGTATGATTGTATTTAACTTAAAAAGTTAGTTGACAGAATCATGAAAAGTTTCTAAAATGTTGATATGTAGACACTAACGCACCAAATTTTCAGAATACTAAGAAAGATTATCTGAATGGATAGAATATGAGACCTGAAATTATATCTAGAAGTGACAAAGATACAGTTACAAAAAGGGTTGATATAGGATTGAGTGGCATGAGAGGATCCATATGCAGGATTCAGATTAGCTGTAAGCAAATATTCAAGCAGCCAACAATCAGTCTCGGGATACAAGATATTTACCAATTGAATGAAAATCTAATTTAGCAACATGGTGATTGTAACACTGCTTGCATGTGCGGGCAGACACACATGTTGAATTATCTTGATTACAAAGAAACAAAAAAATTCAGTTAAAAATCATATTTAGACAGACTGAATGATTTATATTAATATTTATTACATGGCATTCTATGCAGCATTTCCAGTTAACCATGCAAGTTAAAATCTACTGATTACTCATTTGCGTTACCTGGCATACATCAACAATTATGGAATCATTACGAGAAATATGATTTGCCCAATATTCATCAGCCACTTCTTCATCAGGTCTGCCATCAGCATCTCGAGACTTTATATATGGTTTGTGCTTTACTCGATTCAAGTCTTCATGAAGACCATCCAGAAGAAATGCTAAAAGCTCCTAAAAAATAATAAAATAAACATTACCACAGACTACATCACAGAAATTGGAGGGCAAAATTTCAGTCATCGAGCAAACCTGAGAATCATGTTGATTGTGTCCACTGAACTGAGGCGCAAAGCGAACAAGCTTGGTTTTAAAGGGCCGAGGAGCAATTGGGGTTCGTCCAGGAGCCCATAGCTTTCGAAGCAACTCACCAAATGCTAGGGCTAGTTCACCCTACACAGTGAAAACTTTCTTTTAGACCAATACTTAATAAACATAACACATTACCATAAGGTAGACTAAAAATCATTTCCTAAACAAACCTAGTCATTGAAGGATGGAACAGTCATGCACAAAAAGTTCAATCCTAACGTAGGCATTCAAGCAATATGAAGACAACCCAAAATAATAACTGCATCAACAAAGACCATATTTTCATATATGTTACCATAGACTACAAGTCAAATATTCTTCATTTCAAAATAACATGAAATATAACCCAAAATAATAGCCTCAATGAATAACAGAACAATAGAATAAAAAAAGCATTTTCTTGTCACTTATACAAGTCAAATAGGTGCCTTGTCACATATACAACCCAAGATAATTACTCTCTTCTAAATGGTATCAATGGAGATCATTATTTTCATATATGCTACCATAAACTACAAGTCAAATATCCTTCATTTCAAAATAACATGAAATATAACCCAAAATAATAACTCAAAAAATATTACAGTGGAGCCCCTTATAATCCTAGAGAAAAGCTCTTCAAATATGACATAAATTCTCTCTACCCAACCCTTACCATGTATTTGAATCCAGAATTTCACAATTTCAAGGAAATCAAAATACAATTTGAATTCAAATTGTTTCATTTTTCAAATGTTTGGTTTAGAAAGAGCAATTTCAATTTATTGCATTTTAATTGTATTGTTTATATAGATTATTTCAATTACCACCAAATACAAAGAAAATATTTTAACATTAAACAATATTTAATAATTCATAAACATCAATTGGCAATATTTCTCAATCAATTTTGTCTAGATTTATTTTGGACAAAGTTTCTTAAAAAAAATCCAACTAAGGTTTATCTTAATTGTCATTGGTTGAGATTATTTTTATTGATATCAACCCTAATTATTTTGGATGATATCAGAAAAGGTTATTTTTAGAACATCATTTACCGAGTTTATTTTTTGGTCTGCTTTTCGAATAATGTCTATTGAAAACACCCTTGACTAACATTGGTCAAAAGCTTCCTCAGTTGACATTAGAAAAATAACAACTGACTTCGGCTTGAAAAACAACCTTGACGATGCCGGCCAAAAAATAACCAGGATTGATTTCAGCTTAAAAGAAACCCTTGTTGACATCATTTTGAAAAAACAATGGTGAGCTGATGATGCCCCGACCTAGGCTGAGACAACAACATCCACATTGAAGGTGACCACGTCCCTGCTTCAACCAAGTTGAGGATAAAATATGAAAATAAGAGACATAGATGTGAGAGATGAGAGAGTATAAAGAATTTCAAATTCTCACTTTTTATATAGAATTTAAAATTCTATAATTTTAAGTAATCAAATTACTCTTGTAAATTTCTATAATTTCAATATCTTTTAAAAATTCTTTATCCGAACAACATATTCTGTCATGGAGTATTTTAAATTCTCTATTAAAGTGAATTACCCTATAAAAGTTCTTCATCCAAACATACTACTAAAGACTCTTATAGAGAAAATACTTCCTGAGCGTCGCTTTCCATGTCCTCTCCCTATATTTATCTCTTCTCCTCTAACTAAAAGCCACATCAGCAATTGCAACAAATTCTGTTTGCCAATTTTATGGGCTTAGGCCTAAACGCAGGATTCTAACACCAATCCATATGGCCCCCACTCTTCTACATAGATAGGTTGAAATTAAGTATAAATAAGAGAGTGTATACATTATCAACACCTGAAACCCAAAGAACTCTAAAGTGAACAAGCATTTTAAATATAAAATCATTAATGTTCCTTCACCCTAAAGCCAAATATTATATGTATGAATTTTGGCTAAAGGACTAACTCAACCCAACAAAATTAACTTGTAAGGTGAGGGATTCACATGCTTTGACGCTGCACGTAAGACTAGCTATGGGTGAACTAAAGCAACTTTCAAACATTTCTGCCCAAGCCCAAGGCCTCCCAACCTAGAGCATAGCAAATGCAAGTAACCCTACAACAAATATAATCTAGACTCTAAGACAATCTCAGAATTTGAATTAAGGAGCTGAATAATAGCCCACAAAATTGACTAGTGAAATTAAGATATCTAAACTTTATAAACTCTATTAAAGTGGAGTCTTTAGTCAATATGGCACTTAACACCACCCTTGAGGTTATAATTAAAGCAATCCCAGTCAAGGATGCAATTAAGGAACCTTTCCAATAATATACATATATATGGTTCTGACCTGAAGTTCATTGAGATAGCATTATTAGAGTCAATCACCACATCTAAAGTATTGTTTTGGAGTTTAATGCCTCCATCAATATTTTGTACTTAAAAATCTCTTGAGTTAAAAGAAGAAAGTTTATATAAGTTACCACCATTGATCTCGACTCTTTAACAATGTGGGATTTATGGGTGTATTAGAATAAGCCCCCAATGGAGGTCTAAGAACAGGAGTGGCCCCTCCGTTTTGTTGCCCAAGAACACCGTCAACATTCTGACCTCGAGTTCATTAAGAGAGAAAGGTGTATAAAAGTTACCTTTGACCTAAACTCTTAAGCGATGTAGGATTTATGGGTGTATTAGAACAAACAAACACAAACACATATATGCATAACAAATTCTACAAATAACCTTTTACCTCTAAACCAAATTCTTATTCTAAGTATCCCCAATAAAGTTACATAAAGAAGAGGAAACAAGTTCATGCTTACAGCTTTTTAGATGATACTTACAACCATGCCCAATGGATTTTGCCAATTTATCTCTCGATGATAGTCTTCCCTGAAGTATCTAGCAAATTCCGGAGTATGAACAAGGCATTGTATCGCACTATTCATGTAACAGGTATTGCCAAGATTCAGCAACCCAGTTAGACCACCAAATGAACCTCTTGTGGTGACACCACTGGTTCCATGAGGGTTTTCCATGTCTCTAACCGGAGAATTTAGGTTCAGAGATGAAGAAAGGTCTGTGTTGTAGCCTCTAGATGCACCTTTGCTAGCAGATAAGCCACCGGCAATTGATAAGCTCGACTTCGGGGGCTCCACTAGAGCAAAATTCGCTTCTCTCAATCCAGAACCGTTTTCTTGAGCAAAACTTGTGTTGTTTGAATTGTTGATGACCTCAACAAGAATCTGCATGAATGTCTTCAATAGTCAAATGAAAAACAGGAGTGATAAATTGAAATGTTTAAGCATGAGAAAGAGGAACACTCCAATATAAAACTTAGTGAACTCACATCTTGGTCCATTTGTAAATTAGCATCATCGAGAGTTCTGTCCATGTCATTCATCAAAGCATGCTTCCGACGGGAATAGTAATCCCAAATACACACCTATAATAGAGGTAGCTATTTTTCACTACTTGCTGAATATAAAAGAAATAAATTCAAAAAATTAGAATACAAGGAACTATGAAGTTTTTACTTGGTCTGACTGAAGATCAAATATTTCACAAGCTTTTCTATGAAGCTGTCCAATGGTTTCCTGCTCAAAATATCTCAACTCTTAAGGTAGATATAGCAAGTATAACCTGAATTTTACTAGCAAAGGATTGACAAGGATGCTAAAGATATATTTATCAGATATCATGACTCAATACTTTATCACATCATACCTTCTTGCTTATTCTTATAGCAAAACGGTCATTTTTTGGCAACATAAGTAATTGAAGCCGCAAAGGATACACCTCTACTGCCAATTCAGTCTGGGAGAAACCTGAACTAATAACTTTCCTTGCCAATGTAGGTCCACCACCATACCTAGTCAAGAATGGGGGGAAATGTCAGGCACCTCATTAAAGCGCAGTTAAGGGATTAGTCATTTAGGAGTTTGTGTCAATTTATAAACTTCAAAAACCATGAAATTCAAGAAATTCAAAAAGAGAATCATAAATACAATATGGCAGTTATCACATTTTAGAATAACCATACATGACCAATGTGACAAGTAAACAATCTCACCATCTAAATAATTGATCCCAAACTTCTTGGGGAAGTAACACGTAGTCACGGCCTTCTAGAAGAGTATCATGAATCTCAATACCCATACCAGAGTCCTCTGACACAGCATCATCTATCAAATCAGAATTATCAATACCAGCTGGCCTCTTTAACGCACTTGAATTGGCCAAATCATGTTCTGAAAAGGAAGATCCATCATATGAAGTGTTCGATTGGTCTTGGTTCACATATTCAATCCAATATTGCCACCATCTGCATAAAAACTATCAGAAACAACTTCCTTCTAATTCTGTGCAATTACATGTGTGTGGAGGTATTCATTCAAACTAGGCCAGTCAGTCTATAGCCACAAAATGAAGATTAAAGTACAAACTACAAAGCATTTCTGCTTCAAGGTTATTGACACAGATTAAAAGAAAATAAAAAAACTGTCTCTTCGGGTTTCCACCAACAGTCATGAAGAAAGGGACTAAAATTTTTATTTTTATCACACACATCTCTTTGTCCTAAGACGTCTGTTACGTGCAAATCAACTTTGGAACAGCGGCTCAACTTTATTGCTTTTAAATCAGTAGCGCCTTTTCTTAGGAACAAATTGTTTCCAGTTCTAGGGAAACATTGGTATGAAAGGCTCATACATTGAATCAGTTTCTTATCACTTGGAGTATAGGCACTAAGAGTAACGCCAATATTTTGCGGAAGAGTGCAATATTTATCATTCCTGCAGTATGTCATACTCATACACACCAACAACAGAACATCCCCGCCCCAGACACACCTTTAGAAAAGAAAACAAGAAAGTTTAACAACTTACTGAACTGAATAAAAACCTAGTCCTTGAAGTTTAAATTACAACGATAAAATGCAAGTCAAGGCAACAATGCAACCAAGGGATTCGAAGAAGTCTTTGCTGCACAATCAGCAGCAAACAACTTCTGGACCCAACACCCCCTAATTTCACAAGCGTTATAAGATTATTGCAATATTCACTTAAAATCCATCCCGTACCTCCCAAAAATTCCACTCCAATGACTACTATATAGAGAGACATCAGGTCAGAAAATCGAGGGCATGGAAAGAGGAAGATCTAGAAAATTGTGGGCATTACCACTTTGCCAAGAGAAGGAAACGTTTGCATAATCTAAGAAAAAACAGAAAAGGTGTGAACTTTGGATGTGATTTAGGGTACCCAGTTGCAAAAGTGAGGGAAAGAAGAAGGAAGAACCTCTGGGTGATCAAGAAGAAGGTGTCTCCTTCTTTGCTGTTAGCTTGGGCAGCGAGAGCAATGTCTTTGATCATGATCCTCTCCTCGTCCGGACTCAGCTCAGAGACGCTGCTGCCACCCACCGACACCTCCATCATCTTCTTCTCTGAACTCAACCCAATTTCCTCTTTCTCTTCTCTTTCTGGTGTCTCGGATAAGCAGTTTCAGAGCAAAACGACAAAAACAAGAAACAACGGCGGGTCTCTCGCTTATATCCGCATCTAACACCGGTTAGCCGAGGGAGGGCACACCTCGGTCCTATGAAGCTTTACACACTCGCAAATTTGTTTTGGTTAAAGTTGTGAAGATTTTTACCTAGGGCACTTATCCCTCATCCAACTTTTTTTAACCATTTCCCTTTAATAAAACCCACACACCAGTATTTAATACATGCTTTATTTAATCTTTCAAGTATCGTAAACTAATAAATTTTGGAAAATATATTTGAAAATTCTTAAAATTATATATATTCATGAATTTAACAATAAATATATATAATAAAAAATATTTTTAAAATTAAATAATATATAAAATATTAAAATAATATTATTGAGAGTTGTAATATAATTGAATAAAAAGGTGAGTTATCCACTTATCCTTACCTTAAAATTTAATAATTTTATCATCAAAACCGTGATTTATTTCTTAAAAAAACATTAGGAAACTCTCTTTTATTGCAGCAGATTGAGGAGCCAAATTTTTACCTCTCTTTTTATTTCGCCGTCAGAATCCCACTGAAATTTGGTTTCAAGTGGCCAAATTCGAGATTTTTTTACTTGCTTTTAGTAAAAGAGGAAAATTGGAAAAAATATAGAAAAAAATAAAAGAAAAAATATTTTTGGTTTAGGGTTGGGATGAAATTAAAAAATTATGTAATAGAAAATATAATTTGCTTTTGTAGATAATTTAAAATATAAAAATAAAAGGAAATTTAAAAAAAAATGTTCAGGTTTATTATTCTTATTATTATTGCTGGAATTAAATTTAGGAATATTTAAAAATACAATAGAAAGTATAAAATGAATAAAAAAATAAAAAGTGTAATTTTAATATTTATATTGAAGAAAGAAATTATCATGTCTACTTATATAAAGGTCTAAACACTATCTACTACCGGCTTAACAATTGAATCTTTTCCCTCCATTATGATTATGTTTTCTTTCTTTTGTTCTTGTGGTGTTCAAATTTCAACTTTCAAGTCGAGAGTGTATCTGTAAAAGGTTCTTCGATATTCAAGTGAGTATTAAGTATTCTCGTATAACATACTTATTTATAGAGTTTGTAATAGTTATATTATTGATGGGTCGTATTTTATGTATATAACTTGAATGAATTATTTGATTTATCACATATCTTCTTATTTTACTTTAGTGTATTAGTTCTGACCGATCAAATGGCCTTCCAGATGTTGTTGGTTCATCAAACCCGACCGATATATTATATACAAAACAAATTCCAAATAATTAATTAAAAATATTTAATTAAAATATATTATTTTGTGATAATGAATAAACAATAATGAAATGGTGAAAACATGTTGGTACTGTCACTTTTGTTTTGTAAAATAATATGAAAATAATTGTGCTGTTATTAAATTATTTTGTATAATAATTAAATGAAAGATAAAAAAAATTACAAAAACTGATGTTTATTATTATTGTGGAAATGAAATTTTGAAAGGATTTAAA
>Ga0123341_1006772_pt1 | contig 10382 bp, 8 predicted proteins | sample Turbeapinknodule_FD_89959 | JGI IMG/M metagenome (GOLD analysis project Ga0123341, IMG submission 89959) | Root nodule microbial communities of legume samples collected from Mexico - Turtle bean Mexico pink nodule | ecosystem: Host-associated > Plants > Roots > Nodule | place: Mexico: Nepantla...
ATACACAACAAACATCAGTCCATACATTATCCCAAATGTATGAATTCAATTCCATACCATTCTGTCATACAATATCATTCAAAAAGTTATCCACAATATTCAAAAGTTTATTTGACATAAAAACTAACACTTTAATACTAAATCATCAAAACCCAATATTTCCACAAATTTAAATAATATATAAACAAACAACCCAATATAAATAAACACACAACATCCCTGCAAGAGAAATTGAATATTGGGACTACATCCCTTCCGCATTCAGATCTTCTATCCTAGGGTGCTATTAAAAATTAAATTTAGCTTTCCTTACCTCAATTGCTTGCTTTCCAAGCAACTTTTAGAATTTTATTCCCCATCGTTTGGATAAGCTTCAAGATTTTCGGGTCTAATGCAAATTATCTAAACAGAACAAAATTTCAGTATATAATAAAATAAGTTGAGAGGATTAAACTTCTCACCTGACCCCACCAAGATTGATGACTAAATTCTAAGAAAAAACAGAGAACAAAGGATATTTAGAGTAAAAATGAACTTACTCCATTTGAAATCTGATCGGGTATAAATGTTTCTTAACTCCTCAGCTACAACGTGGTATGATTAGATTCTAAAATAAATGAAGATTGAGAGAAAAATTAAGAGAGAGGAAGAAAAAAGAATATGGAGTGAGAATGAAAGAAGAAAAATGAAGGCACATGGCTATGTAAAAAAAAGCTACTGTTACAATAATTCCATGAAATTTAAACATAAAATTGTAATTTAAAAAATTATAAATATAATAATAAAGTTATGGCTTTAATTCTTATTCTAAATTTTAATTATAATTTTATACTGTAAACATATATTCTAAATACAATGTCGAAAAACTAAGAGATTCCAATATCTCCGCACACGATGAATTCGCCAAACTTTACGCCTCCGTCGACGCCGAAATCGGGGTCTTACTTCAGGTCACACTTTTTTCAAGTTCGTTATTAAACTCATGTGGCAACCTGTGCCCTAATTCATGACAATTTTTGGAATTTTTTTTGAAACTTTTGTATCTCTCCAATGTGATAGTATGTAGTGGATATTAGACTCTTTCATAATATATAAGTGAGTGCAAAGATTTTTTTTAATATATAAATGAGTTTAAATTTTATGGGTTGAGTTAGATTTAAAGTCGTAATAAATTAATTTTTTTTTCAGAAAGCATATACCGCTTCCAAGGAGAAAAGTATGACGTCTACTGTAGCGGTCAATGCCGAGATTCGTCGTACTAAGGCTAGGCTGTTGGAGGAGGTTCCCAAGTTGCAGAGATTGGCTATGAAAAAGGTTGGTTCTTTGCTTTCTCTGCTGCTTGGTATCATTTGAAACAGTGCTTTTTGTTTTGTTCGATTTGATTTCTGTTTTTTTGCTTTGCGGGGTTCTGTTAACTCTCTGGACTTTGTTATTTGCATTTTTTAGGATTTAGGTTGGAACCATGAATTGCATTCAATGCATATGATGTCTGTCTTAGCTATGATATGATTGATTGAATTAGTAAAGTATTGTAGTTGTGAATAGTGAATAATTCTGTAGTTGGTACTTTCATCTGAAGTGAAGAGTAAATTGATGATTTATGCAGTTATTGAGATATCTAGATAGGAAAAAGATATTTTCACATCTATTTTTTCTATTGCAACCAGATAACAACCCACTTTTAATAATAAAATGTTAGAATAAGAAATTTAATTAAAATGTAAATTAAATTATTCAATAAAATAATTAATAAAAACAGCTGTAGGATAATTGTTTATAAAAGTGAGATTGTCAAAATATCAGCACCAAGCTAGCTAATAACATGTTATCTGGAAAGATCATTTATTTAATCTACTTGAGGGACTTTACAATAAAATTTGGCAATCAGAAGACAGATTAAAGAAAAACAATCCAATTTCTGTTGCACCTATCCATCTTGGATGGGTTAGGTTTGTTGTTGATTTTGTATGTAGTTTTGACTACTTCCAGAAAATGTTGACTTGTTTTATTTAGCATGCATGTTTCTCAATAGTTCGACTGTCGACACATGTTCAAAATTATCGATGATGCTATTCATTTTCCAATGCATGGTACAATGTATAATCGCAGGTAAAGGGGCTTTCGTCGCAAGAATTTGCTGCCCGTATAATGATTTGGTTCTTGCATTGCCAGATAGGATTCAAGCTGTCCCAGATAAGACCCCCTGCAGCACCCAAATAAACGGGAAGTTGGGCAGCTTCTGCCGCACGTCCTGGAATTAAATTTGATTCAGGTAATTGGAGTGATCCATGTCTCATAGTGATACAATCATGGTAGTTTACAAATGGGAGACTTTGTAATGGATGCTCCTCCATTCAGTTTTCCGTATCTTGTCAATTTCAGATGGGCTATTTGATGATGAATACTTCCAACAAACTGAAGAATCAAGTCGATTTAGGCAGGAGTATGAAATGCGTAAAATGAAACAGGTCAGTAACTTTTTGCCGTTGTGACCAGAGGGACTGAATTTTACTAGTCAATATTGTTCCAGAAATGGTTTCATTCAGATCTAGTTATATGAGTCATTCTTAGGATCAAGGTTTGAATATGATAGCAGAAGGATTGGATACTTTGAAAAACATGGCACATGATATGAATGAGGTCAGTTTCCCTGCTGTGTTTGTTTTTATTCCGTTGTGCATGTATGCATGCACATGTATTTTTTTTCACATTTAAGTTCATTATTTATGGGACAAGTGCAGGAACTGGATAGACAAGTACCAGTGATGGATGAGATTGATGCTAAGGTGTGATTTGTCAATTTCTGCCTCTACCCTTAAGCCCCAAATCATGGAAATCAAAGTTTTTGAAACTGGAATTAGGAAGTTGAAGTTAGTAGGACACTGCTTTTTTTTTTGTCTTTTCAGGTGGATAAGGCATCTTCCGACCTTAAAAATACCAATGTTAGACTTCGAGACACAGCGAACCAGGTCTTTTTAACTGAGTTTTATTCTTAAATTTTCACCAGTTCCCAGTTGCATCAATATTTTGGTTTCTTTGTATTATTATTACTGCATGCCGAAGTGAAAGAATTACTGTATAAGTTATGAAACAAAATAACCACGTCGACAATTATTTTGTAAACATAGTCAAATTGTTGTAACATAGCAAGATTTTGGCATAAAAGATGTAAAGTGATGCTACTCTAGATGAATCATAACCAACATTTTAATACATGGCTACCATATAACACAGGGAACTGGGTTGTATCATGAGAAATTTATGTGGGAAATGCATGGGTATTACGTATTTTAGAAGTTTTGGATAAAAGTTTTATTCCCATCACTACGCATGGAAATGCATCTTTCCAGACATATCGTGTGGGAATGAAAATCCATTAGAACTTGGGGACTTTTTTTTTTCCTGATAATAATTTAACCAGGAAATAAATGTTTTTTAAACTCTTATCAAACCAAGGAATCTTTATTCCCTTACCTGTACTCATGGCAATGCAGCCTTTACTATAAACATTATTCCTAGCTAGTAAGGCCCCTTTACTTTGTGATTCATATACCGAGATGTCCTTTATCTTTACAATAATAAAAAAATGTTTCCCCAACTCTACTAGAATTCTTTGCTTTAATTGGGGGGAATTTCTGGTCTGCATCAAGTTTGATTAGGCATTCCTTTGAAATCAGAGGAGTGTATATCTTTATCTGAGGCTTTATTACATTCGAGGGGAGAAAACCATAGTTCTACACGAGTGCATTGATTATATAGTTATGTTGATAAATGTTTCTCTAGATTATTTGCTGGTGTTCTAGTTAAATAATAAACAGTGTATCAAATACTTGTGTATTTGTTTCATTTTCACTACTGGCTTACTTCATAAGAACTTGTATAGTAAAACTAGAACTACAATTTGAAATGGTTATTTGCCAAACTTCCAGTCAAATGAATTTCTGACTTCTGAGAAGTTAGTAATGATACCGGCAGATAAAAAAGCTTTGCTCACGTTGTGAGAGGGAGTATAAATCTTTTGATTTGTTAGCCTTGGGGTGATGATGTCTTTGTATTTTTCACGTCACTTACATTCGCTTCTTTAAATATAAAAGAAAAACTACTGTGCGATTCAATTTCAAATGTAGTGTTGTTGAAAGTTATTGTGTCCTGGTACTACACACACACATAGTGAGATGTTTAATACCATAGCGTGTGTTTTAGATGGCTTTTACTAGTCTTGCGTGTTTGCTTTCGCTTCTTGAGATACCTTCTCTGACTTGCCCTGCTTTTATTGTAGTGTGCTAAAGAAATGATACGTCATAGAGGACCATTGGATCAATATGTATGGTATATCTGTATTTCTTGTATTTTCTTGGTAGTATTGTGGTGTGACTCGTGCCTATTTTTTTCAAAACAGTATTTTTGCAGTCGTTTCTGCTACTTAAAGAGATGCACTTGTCCTTTATACAGACTCCAGATGCCACTAATTTATGTCAAACAGTGCGAATTTGTATTTGTATTTTTATATATACTAATTCAATGTTTGCCTTGAGGACATCTCAAGGAATCTATTTTCACTTTGATATTATTATTATTTGTATTGATATTATTATTATTATTATTATTTGTTGGGCCTCCAATAATTGTTCTTCTATTGTAAAATCATTTGATTTGTGGAGGACCCCATTGCACATTTCTATGTATGTTGATTACACGTAACTACTATCTTGCTTTAATATGATTTTAGTGGTGATGAGCTATCAATTCAAGCATTGGTATACATGATGTGTGGGTTTGCAAATCCCATTGTTTATTTTAAGGATTTTAAGGTGTATTTTGAACAGACCAAAGAGAGGACAAAATTTTCATTTCAAATAAATATATTGTAGTTTGATAATTTTTCATATAAAAGAAGGTAGTTGAAAAATTAATATGAATTTAATGTGAGTTTTTATTTTACAAATATTAAATCAATACCTTTAAAAGTTAAAAGTTCAACATTAGACATACAGAGAAGGTGTTGCCCTGTTTTCTTTACTCCCAAGTCTTCTGGTCAGGTGGCCGGCAAATGATTCCTAACTTGTCCGCTTAAGATTCATATTGATCCAGTGGTTGTTGTACCTGAACTCATCACTCCCCATGTAAGATATTTCCAACAACCCTGCACCATTCAGACTAGTAGCAATGTGGCAAATTAATATGGATTTAAAATAGTAGTTAAAGTTCATTTATTATTTTTGTTTTCATGTAATATTATTATTTTTTAAAATTTTCTCAATTCTATTTTAGGACTAATGCTTAAGTTTATAGATAAAAGTATCTTTTAAATAATAAATTTGATTTAGAAAATTTAAACATTTTAGGAATGTTTTATGTAGGGTTAGTTACATAATATATTATTTAAACCTTTGTCTTATATGTTAGTGTAAATTTTATTTTTTTAGAAGGATATAATAGTTTATCCTAGTGGTATTAAACTTAAAATTCATCCTCTATAATATATTTCTGTGTAGACCTAATATTAATGTTGTTGAACTTATATGCTTTAAATAGACACTTTTTCTGGTAGAGGATTGATTGTTCATGACTATTTACAAGTAATTTTATATATTATAGGATTGACTTAACCTTTTATTTATCACTATTGATTTTAATTTATTCTTTCTCTTAATTTATCTTTTATTAATTTTGTATTATGCAAAACTTTTAACCATTGATTTACACATAAAAATGTTAGAGAAAATAATTGATAGTTGAATCTAATTATTGGACTTAAAAAGAAAACCTTAGATTTTAAATTACGAGAGTATAGTTAATCTTTTGACGGATAATGAATTAACAAACCTAATATGTTTAATTGAACATAGCTAGATACGAGTTAATCCAATAAGATATATCCTTCCTGTACTGATAGGGAAAACAAGTTAGCTTATATTAAACCACCTTCAAAGAGATAAAAAAAGAACATATAGATAATTGTATTCTTATTTTAATTATTTATTTTCTCTTATAATTTTTATTTAAAAAATAATTTTTCATTCATTTCGCTTTCCTTTATTTTGTTGTTGTTAAAATGTGATAATTATAAAAACAAGCACGCAGTTGTGAATTGGATTTCATAAATTGATTTTAACAATATATTTACTAATATATTTAACCAGATATTTAGATAAAATATTATTATAATTACTAACTGTTGTCTAATGATTATATATTTAATCACTACAAGAAATAATAATATTAACCTCCCAAAAAAATCCACACAAAAAGTAAAAGGGAGACACTAAATGATATTTAGAGTGAGTTTAGTGTCTCATTAAATTGCCACTAATCTAAAGGTTGCTAATGAATTAGTGAAAACTATGGAGGAAACAACTATTTTTTTTTTTATGATTTTAGTGTCCATTTAAAACTTTACTTTTTTTGTCCACACTATAAATAATATTTAATTTTATGTCTCAATTATATAGGATTCGGAACCCTAATAATATCTCTTAATTCGTCTGCATTTGTTTTCTCGTATTTTTTTTGGGCAGCTAATTATAATTTTTATTAATATATTATTGTCTTTGCCAAAACTCTAATTTTACTGCGTAGGGAATTTTCACCATTTGCGAATAGCATTTCTATCATCCATGCAATAAGAAAGGATTAGCAAGAAAAAGTTCAATTTCCACAAATTCATTTCGAAACATAAACAATCACCAACTCAATTGCACTATGATGGCAGTTTTCAGCTCTTTACATTCACAATGCATGAACAAAACCCAACTACATTTTCTTATTTACATATAGAATTCGCTGTCTTCCTTCCCATGCAGAACAGAAAGATCTCCACATGTTTTTCTACATATGCACACAAACAAGCATGATCTAACAATTCATGCATATTTCGTAAAGGTAACGATATTAAACTCGGGGTTGTATGATGGAAGTCCAGTGGTCAAAGTTATTGAAATTGTAGCCTTTGTTTACATCTTTCTCAACTCTTTGTTTCCCAACATCAACTTCTTCGCTTATTTTTTTATTGAGCAAGTCCAACCGATCGTTCTCTTCAATGTTTTTTCTCTTCAGTGGATTAAACAAGCCCTCAGTTACAGGTGCCATAAACTGTGCTCCAATTACTATATTCGAGTTGTCATCATACCATGAAGCATATGCTTTTACATCATTATTACAACCAAAGCCTGAGCCTGAGGCTATGCCAATACAATTTTTGGCTGGTTCAGGATTTGAGTTCTTATTCATTTCTGGAAAGTGGCGTGTTGGTTCATGAATAGATTCATTTGAGTCTTCCCAAGTGCTTCTTGTGCTGCCAGTTTTCTGTCGGACCCGGCACAGCACCCACTCATCCAGCTGAAGCACATGGAGAAAAACAAAAGCAAGTGTCAAAACTTGATACTCTATCACTTTAGCCATAAAAAACCACCAAACATTTTAGAAGATGGAACATTGAAATCATGCAATTGTTGACCTACTCTCATGGACCCTCTTTGCTGTGGAATGGAGATCATGGAATTCTGCAACCTGTACTCGTGCATGATCCAATCAGTTTTAGATCCTTTGGGTGCGCGACCCATGTAGAACACTAGGGCCTTCTTCACTCCAATATTCTTCATCCCACATGAAGTAAAAATGGGTTTGTCAGTGCCAGTAGCCTTCCAATAACCAGAAGCAGCTGCTCTATTAGGCCTCACTCCATTGGGATACTTCCTGTCCCTGGGAGTAAAGAAATACCATTCATCCTCCCCAAACAAAGCTTTACCTGTTCAAAATTGAAAAAGCTATATCATTCCTTTATTAGTATAACTACTACTTCAATATGACACCATTAACAACAACAGACGCTTTATCTCACTGGATGAATACTTTCGAGAAAACAATGAAACAAAAACTAAATCAGTGCAATTGCTAACACGAACTTCGGAGCTCCCATGGATTATACTTGTAAAGATCTATTTCTGCTATGAATGAGCCGGGAAGGGGTGATGATGTCACTTTGTTTCTCAGATAGTGAACAATTAGCTCTTCATCAGAAGGGTGGAATCTAAATCCAGGAGGGAGTTGGATTTCTAAATTAGCATCTTTGTCCATGAATATGAACATATAATGCCTCCGGAGGAACAAACTAGAAAATGCATCAATCAGTTACCGATATTTTCAATAAAAAAGCCTGTAAGCTTAAAACTACTGTGCATGACACACACATATATATATATATATATATATATATATATATATATATATATATGTTGGTTGGTCATGCAGAGAGGGACAATTATCCTATATATAATACTATAAATAGGTGTGGGGAAAGAGACTTTGAAAGCAAGCCGTTTGTCCCATGTTCTATGATCAACATTCTTCAAAGGGTATGTGTATAATTTCATGAGCAAGGTTGCTTATCTATTTAGCCAAAAGATTGAGTTGAGGGTGGCCACAAAATCAGGTGGAATCACACATAGGATACAGCTTGGTTTGAGGCTTCAAAGGCAAAGTTTGTCAACTTACAGCTTTAAAATATCAATATTTCTAAATCAATTTGCTAATATGCCTCAAGTTTCAGGCAATATAGTTGTATTAAAAAAGTTAAAATATGTGGTAGCGGCTCAGAAGCTTCAGATGATTGCTTATTCATAGGAATGTCCGGCGAAGTCACATCCCTGGGATGACGGAGAGTCAACATCATAGCCTCGGTTGCTAATTAGATATCAATTTAGAAACTATTTAATAATAATAGAAACTAATTTAAAAATCAAAATTTTTTAGTCTTTAAAATAGTCTTTAAGTTAGTCACTATAATAACTAATTATTTTTTATCTCTAAAAATTGGTTTCTATTTCATAATTTTCTTGTAGTGACAAGACTCATCTTTCATCCCGCACATACAACACATACTACTTTTGATCACTACCCCTTTCCTTTCCAAATCGGCCTTGGTGGCTAACTTATTTTCCAACACTCTCCACCCTGTGACATGGGTCGATGACAAAACCTTAATCCTCCAAAACTTTACGTACACATACTTGTTTTCCCCTTCTAGCTCACCCTTAAGAAAACGTAAGCAGAATTGATCAAGTAAGAAGAAAACTCATCATCCTTCTAGACCTAGCTATCATCCAAATCCAACTCAATCCTCAAACCTTGAAGCTATTGAAGAAGTTGACTCTCCAAAACCTTTTCCCACTCAAAGAGACTCCTTCTCCAAGCTAAATTCCACACCCAAACTCCATCAACCTAATTTCCAAACTCAACCAACTTAGACTCAGAAGGAATGCTCAAGGGATTCCGAACAATCAACCTTAAATAGGAGACAACATTTATTACTGAATTAAGTCAATAATAAGGCTAGATATAAGGACAAGGGGGAGAACACTACTCTATATAAGGGAAATAAAACAACTCACCGTATATACACACAACACAACAAGTACTTTCAACTCTTATTTTATATTATACTCACTATATTTTTATACTCTTACTGACTTGAGCATCGGATATCTTCTGCAGGTGGAGTCTCTTTATTTCCTTGAAAGCAATTCATGAAATTTGCAAGGAGACGATCTTGTGACCATTTTAGAGTTTATCCGACCTCAACTGAATGTTTTAGATTTGAGATCATCAATACTTTTATCTGAAACATTAAGAATGGTAAAATTTTAGATATGTAGGTTTATAGAAGTTCATAAAAGATATCTTTTTTTTATGAACATTAAGTAATTTTTTTTATAAGAATTGAAGTATTCTTTAAATATTTTTATTTATTAAATTTTTATTTTCTGTTAAAAAGAAATTAATTTTACTCTACCTTTTTCTCGGGTTAATAAGTGAATAAATTATACTTTCCTCTTTCTGATTCCTTCAAAAATCTTCTTTTGTCTAAATTACGTCACTAATTTCTTGTCATTTACCAATATACCCGGCATATCATCATTCCATGTTCTTTTGTTGTGTATTTATTTATCCAGTATTTTAACATATTCAATTTTTGTAGTCTTTTTCTTCTCCTTCTATATCAATCTATTGTAAGTATTTTTTATCACTCATCTATATTAAGTAATTTACAATCACAAATAATTTCCAGTGCTTTTTTTCATTTTAACTCTGCCAGCTATGAATTTATACCCAGTTCCAAACGTCGAGAAAGATAATTGTATTAGTTACTCCATAAAACTTTTTAATTGATAAAACTAAAATAAATTTTCTGTCACTGTTCCTTTTTATGAAACTTGACTCAGAATTAACAATCTCACGTATACTGAGTGCAATTTTTGTCTCAAAATTATCTTCATCACTTGGAAACCTGCCTTAATTACAATTATTGTTGTCACTAACTTGAGTCATATATATATATATATATATATATATATATATATATATATATGTGTCTCTTATATATA
>Ga0123341_1006773_pt1 | contig 10381 bp, 9 predicted proteins | sample Turbeapinknodule_FD_89959 | JGI IMG/M metagenome (GOLD analysis project Ga0123341, IMG submission 89959) | Root nodule microbial communities of legume samples collected from Mexico - Turtle bean Mexico pink nodule | ecosystem: Host-associated > Plants > Roots > Nodule | place: Mexico: Nepantla...
TATTAATAGTAGTAGTAAAATAAACAATTATATTTAGCGACCAAAAGAAATTCGGTGGCTAAAAAATAAACCTATTTGGTGGCTGATTCAGTGGTTAAAATAAACAATTATATATAGCGACCGAAACAAAATCGGTGGCTAAAACATAAATAAATTTGGTGGCTGATTCGGTGGCAAAAATAAATATTTATATTTAGCGACCAAAAGAAAATTAGTGGCTAAAAAGTAAACATAATCGGTGGCTAATTCGGTGGCAGAAAAAAGCAATAAAATTTAGCGACCAAAATAAAATCGGTGGCTAAAAAATAAACATATTCGGTCGCTAATTCGGTTGCAGATATATTTTTCCCATTTTATTCGAAACAGCCACCACTTTAGCGACCAATGGTTTTGTCACTCTCATGTTCGGTCACGGATTCAGTCGCAAAACTAACTAACATGATAAATAATTCAGTCGGTCGCTATTTCGGTCGCAGATCTGACACTACGGGTATTTGGTGGCTATTTCGGTTGTAAATTGCGACCACTAATTTTTGGTCGCTAAATTCGGTACCAAGCATAACAGAAAACAACACTAAAAATCATAAAAACTGGATGCAACAGCCTATTGAGATTACCAAACTGCCTAGCTTTCGGAAGCACTATGCAATAATCAGTACTTATAAGGTTTACCAGGTTTTAGCACTTGGGAAGGGATGCTTTTGTGGGTAATGCTTGCTCTGATAAAAAAACTCTAAGGAAGAAGCCCCTGCTCCACACTAATTCAACAGCCAAAATGATAGATTGACCGTTTACCACTACAACCCCTCTTACTAACTCCAAAACCTTGTACCATCTCCACTTTTCATTACTATTAAGACCATACTCCAGCAACCTTATGCTTATTGTCCTAACACTCTGCTAACCCCTCCTCACAATCTGCTTCCAACTACACTACACACTACTGCAACTTTACTTCTAGAATTTAAATGTCAGAGATAAACTACTGCCCCCCTAACTTCTACAACTTCAACTAGCATTAAGCCTACTTCCCCGATGTTCTCAGCACTATTTCTGCAGCAACTCCCTTGACAGAAAAACCACATCATAACAGCTAGACCATTTCCAAGTACTCCTTGAGAGGAACTACAATCACTGCCCAGGAATTAGCACACTCAAACCACTGCTAGAAGGCACTTGTTAGGGTTCAAAAGCCAGTCAGAGAAAGCATAGGAGAAACCAACTACCTTGTGTTTTAACCACGACCATGACTGTAGTTGAGCATTCTAAAAAATCTCATCTTCATCAGAGACCCCTTCCTTGAAAACTACCAAGTTCCTTTGATCCCAAATACAACTAACAATTGTCGCCCACAAGCCTAGCCATACCTGGTTTTGTTTATTAGAGAGGTGAATTATGTAGAAGTTCATCAGGTGATTCTTAATACCCTTGTTTTGGGCCCCCCAAAACACCAATCCAACGGTAGCACCTTGACCAGACACGTTGTGCGAATACACAATCAAGGAAGAGATGTTGAGAAGTTTCTTCAGACAAATTACATAACGGACACATAAACAAATTCACAATCACTCTCCTTCTTATGAGATTAGCTCTAGTTGGAACTCTGTCCAGAAGGATTCTCCAAGCGGTGGTAAGTACTTTAGGCTTGTCTTTTGCTTGCCATAAACTACTAAACATACCTCCCCTTGTATCAACATGGTTGGCCATAATAGAATAGGCTGATTTAACCGTAAACATACCTTTCGGGTCCCCTCTCCAAATAAGACGGTCCTGGGCTTCCTTGCACATAGTCGCCATACTCAGTATAGATAGCAGCTCTGACTCCAAATTAGACTCCCATTCAAACCTATCCCTTCTCCAATTCAAACCCCACCACCATCTATCCTCTTCCCATCTTCCTACCTCCCTCACCGTCTTACCTTTATCACAAGACAAGGAGTAGAGTCTAGGGTACAATGTTTTTAGAGTAGTGGTTTGTAACCACACGTCCTCCCCGAACCGCACTGTGATCCCGTTGTCTACTTTCCACTCAAAAGCCTTTTGGAACCATCCTTCTTCATTCCCATAGTCACATATCTTAACTAGATCCCTCCACCACCATGATTGGTACTTCAACTTAACCTGACTTCTGTCTGATGTTGTATCGTATTTAGATACAATAACTTCTTTCCATTTTCCTCCCTCTCCAGTCATAAGCCATCATTTCCACTTAACCAAAACATCTGAGTTAAAACTCCTAATCTCCTTTACTCCCAAACCTCCTTCTTGTAGGGGCTTACACACATTGTCCCAACTAACCCAAGAAATCGATTTATTTTGTCTTCCCCAGTCCCAAAGAAATTTTCTTTGAATACTCCTGATTCTGTTACACACTGCTGCAGGGGCTTTGAAGATAGAAAGGTAGAACAAAGGTATGGCAGTGAACACCAATTTTAGCAGACAAATCTGACCCGCCATGGAGAGGAATCTCCCTTTCCATGAACTAAGTCTAGCTTCAATTTTCCTTTTTATCGGCTCCCAGAACTGTTTCTTCCTCGGGTTTCCTCCCACTTGTACCCCCAAATATTGGAAGGGAAGGCTCATGATATTACAATTTAATGTCTTCGCATAGGTACTCATGGCATAACTATCCACACTAATTCTTGCCAACTTTGATTTATGAAATTTGACTTTCAAACTTGAGGCAAGTTCAAAACACTGGAGTATGGCCTTGATTGCAAAGATATTATCAAAAGAGACCTCACACATGAAAAGTGTGTCATCTGCAAACTGTATCAGACAACACTCAAAACTATTCATTCCCACCTTTACACCCCTAAGTACATCCATCCTCAGAGCTTGTCTCACCATCCCTGCAAGACCTTCAGCAACCACTAAAAACAGAAAAGGGGCCAAGGGATTACCCTGTCTCAATCCCCTAGAAGGTTTGAATTCCTCAGTGGGGGCTTCCGTTGACCAGTACAGATACCGATGACGAGACCATACACCCTTTAACCAATAATATCCATTTGTCGGAAAACCCAACCTCCGCAGCATATCAAGAAAAAAACTCCACCTTACTGAATCATACGCCTTTTCAAAATCCACCTTGAAACATACCCCGCTCTTCGTCTTCCTCCTAATCTCCTCTAGAATTTCGTTTTCCATAACAACACTGTCCATAAGTCCTCTATCGCTTAGGAAGGCTGACTGGCAATCATCAATGACCATAGCTAGGACTTTCTTCATACGACATGACAGAACTTTGGTGATGATCTTGTAAATAACTCCTACCAGAGAAATGGGTCTGAACAGATCAAGCGAAGAAGGATCCCTTACCTTGGGAACAAGGGAAATGAATGAAGCATTGCAACCTTTCGGGAAGGACCCAATATCATGAAAGAAATGCACAACTGCCATGACATCCGATTTGATCACATCTCAACAACTCTTAATGAAATTGAAGTTGAAACCATCCGGGCCTGGGCTCTTTGACATTTCACATTGCCACACAGCATCCTTCACTTCTTCCGCAGAGAAGCTAACAATCATATTCCTACTCACTTCCGATGGTAGGGATTTAAATTCCACTGAACCCAAATTTACACCGACGTCCTGCGTAGCCATGAACCTCTTTTCAAACATTAGCATTGCTTCCCTACGGACTACTTGCGGTTCCTCACACCATTGAGAGTCAACCTCTACACCTTTGACTTCATTCTTAAGGCATCTCCATCTAATTGCTCTGTGGAAAAAGTTAGAATTCATATCCCCGTGCTTGATCCAATTTGCTCTTGCTTTTTGTCTGTAAATTGAATTTAGCTTTTTTTCAACCAACCCTAGTTGGCTAAGCAATTCCAGCCTTCGCATCCTCCCATTATCATCTAAACCTTCACAGTCATCCTTATCATCTAGCGCCTCCATTTAAGACAGAATATGTCTTTTGTTGGACTCCACACAACCAAAGACATTTTTATTCCACTCTTTAATATCAGCCTTCAGGAGTTTCAGCTTATCTTTGAAAATGGACATGCTATTACCTTGCACCTGATATGATTCCCATTTGTCCTTTACCATAACCTTAAAACCTGGTTCCTTAAGCCACACATCAAACGATCTGAATGGTTTAGGGCTCCAATCCTTGGCGCACGATTTCAATACTAGAGCACAATGGTCTGATACCATTCTCGACTGTACATACTGCTTAGCCGTGGGCCATAACTGTAACCACTCTTTAGACACTAGGAACCTATCTAATATGCTCTTTGTTGTGCCATTAGCTTTGAACCATGTATACTTCTTACCAACACTAGGGATGTCCAACAAACCATTATTTTCAATAAACCTGTTGAAACCGTCAATCTCCTTCTTTTGGCTTGAAGAACCTCTGATCCCTTTCCTTTCATCTTCCCTTCTTACAGCATTGAAGTCACCACATAAAACCCAAGGAAAATTACAATATGATTGCTTTAAAGTCATCAAAGCTTCCCACAAAACGATCTTGTCCTTTAGGGTGCACGCTGCATATACATTCATCACCACACATTGACAATTTGCTTTAAGATGGTACCCCATAATTGCTATAAAACCGGGTCCTACTACATGGTTTGCATAAGAAAAAACTTCTTTATGCCACATTGTTACTATGCTCCCTGTCCCATTGATCCCTTCATTAAGAATCCAACCGATGTTGTTATCTCCCCATAACGAATAACATCTAACGTCCGTAAACGAGGAAGTCTTCATTTCCTGTAGACAAAGAAATTTTGCCTTCTCCTTAGCCACAATATGACTCAAGTACCGTGCTTTCACCCTCCTCCCAATCCTTTAATGTTAAGGTTTACAATTATCATGATAACTTCTTTAAAACACTCCCCCTAGACCCCTTTTTGACATCATTGTCCCTTACCTCCATATGGTCCAGTTTTCCAACCACGTTCCCTACTACCCCTGAACACTGCAATCCTAGATTTTTGCCCAAATCCCATATTCTGGCAGATTCAGCGGCATTATCTTCTAGCTTAAGCCGATTGTTACACAGATTAATGTCATTGTTTGATTCTGCGAAGGAGCAATGACTTAACCTGGAAGAAGAATTTAACCCTTGATGGAGTGATCCCACACCCCCGTTTGATCTCCACTTCGGATGAGTGATTGGCATTCCATGATCTCGCAGCCTTCGGATTTCCAGTGATGTTTTACTGATCATTACAATCTGAATTGGTTCCTCGTGCACAACATTTGACTCTATTGCATTCGTTTCCTTACGCCACTTAGAGGTGCCACTGGACTATGGATCTTCACAGCCCAACGAAGAGCCCTCTTCCTCACTACATCGGTGAATTGCGTGGCACGGGTACATGCCGAAGTTGGATTCCTGCAATTTCAATCCTCTAAGGTGCTCACCATAACCGGTCTCCCTCATTCGTTTGTTGAGTAACGGAGAAGAGGACTTGGCTACGGAGTGTTCTGTTGCACACCGCCGTTCAGCAATTTCCCCATTACAACCTATGACTGGGCCCCCCTCACTAACTTCTTTACTACACACACCTCCATTCACTACTTGGGTCGCACCTTGCTTAGGCCCAAAATGAAGGGAATTGCACACCTGGACCCCTTCCATTAGGTTAACCAGTGATTGCTGAATCATCTTACATGCAACTTTGACTTGGTTTATAGCTATTAAGGCTGCCCCTCCTTCAGACACTCCATGCGCACGTTTTGCTTCATTTGTGAAAGAGAATTCGCCTTTATTCTGACACCCCCTATCACTCTGAGCCCTTTCCTCCAAATGCTTCCATTTTGTCTCTATGAGGGGTTGAATCTCATCTTCCCCCTTGGGAACTGCGTCCCACCGCTTACCACTATGGCTATAGTCGTCTCCTTCCTCTATAGACCTTGCGGAGAAGAAGGTTTCCTCCACTACAGTTTCCGAAGACGATATGCTATTAGACGAATCGAGGTGATGATGAGTGCATGTGCATTCTCCTTTCTTTTGGTTAAGAACCTCCTCGACGATGGTAATGTTATAGACATGCCCATTTATCCTAAAACCCTTCCTCATTTCCGCTTTGCAAGATTTAAGCAATCTAACCTGCAGACGGGCGTACTCCAAATTTTTCCCACGACAGGGTTGATTCATCAACTTCTACCAATGACGCTACTTCTCCAACCACTTTCGAAAAACAGTCTTTCTTCCACAAAGTTAGCGGTAATCCATAGCACCTAACCTAAACAATTTTATGGCCTGCTGTATATGATTCGGTCCAGGGTTCAATAGATTCAAACAAAGAACCAAACCATTCATTGTTAAGCTTAATGGTTTCTTCCAACCGTTCTCCTTCTTTTGGTGTTAGGAGGACTAGATTATCTCCCATAAATTTCAGTTTAACCCTGCTCATACCCCCTTTAACAAACTTTTCCCTCAAGGTAACAAGGGAGACTTCGAAAGACATCCTTCCAACTGCACTAAGGACCAGCCATGACGGAGTGTTTGACGTCGTTTCGAAAACAGGGCCTTTCCATATGTCTTGGGAGGATTGATGAACAACTTCAGCATAAGACTGTTTAGATTTCGAGGTATTTCCCCTTTGATACGTTCTCCTAGTATTTTCACGTCAGACCTCCTTCTCCTTCAGCTAACCCCGAGGACTGACCCCTCAAAAATTTTCAGTTCTAAAAGCATTTGGCCTCTCATGCTTATCTTCATCCTCTGCTCTCCGATATTTTGGAAGGTTTACATATAGTTTTAGATTACCAATATAAATTTGATCTAACTACTTCTCAAGTCTACCCTCATTTGGGACCGGAAAAAATCTCACAAATCCAAACCTTCTTCCCCACCTATTTAGACGCTTGGAGATGAAGACTTTTTTCACTCTAGCTCATTTTTGGAAGACCCTAAACATATCATACTCCCCATGATTATCTGGAAAGTTTGAAAAGAAAAGCGTAGAGGAGTTTTCAACCCATGATTTCTTTGTCAGAGAAGCTTCCTTATGCTCTGTCGCTCTGCTCCGATGTTCTTTCCTCTTCCACCTCCACCATCCCTCCTTAACCCTATCTTTCTATCTCCGTTTCAGAATCGCCATTCGGTCCTTCTCTCTACTAGTAATTAATCTGAAGGAGATTCTGTTTGTTACAATTTGATTACAAGCACAAAAATCTGTTAACTAAATATTATAGATGGGACACAATAATTAAGCACACTCACTAAAATATGGTGTCTAGTCAGTTCACCCCAATTGGTCATGCCTTCACACTCAACAACCTCTTCAACCTAAAATATTAACACACAAAAATTAGAGATTTCCTTTTTTATATACTATTTATTTTGTTAATTCTAGTTAATATCATAATCATTGTTAAAATAATTGATTAAAAAATTATAGATTTATTTTTTTTATATACTATTTATCTTGTTAGTATTTTAGTTAATATGGAAGCCAAAATCATTATTACAATAATTGATTAAAAAATATGAATTGGAAGAATAACTTACATGGAGAATTCGCTGATATAGAAAGATAAGTTTACACATATATCAACAAATTTATGTCCATTTCTCTTCTACTATACTACAACTTCCTATATCAAGTTATACATTTTCATTATTCAGCCTCTTCCAAATCTCTACTAATAATCTTGAACCAAACCAATGCTGCAATGTAACAGAGTATGAGAGATTATGTGAACTATTTTTAAACTAATGCGCTTCCATATTTCTACTAATAATCTTCTACCAACTACCTAGTTACTATTTTTACTCTTATACTGTTACAACATGAAAATTCGTTATCTTTTCACATCCAGGCAAACTTTGTGTTAGGATTTTAAGTATAAGTTTTGTCACATATTTAGTAGGAATAAATTTGAAGAATAGTATATAAGAAAAAAATCTGCATATCCATCAACTTAAGGTTACAGGTAATGTTTAAACTTTTTTTATATAGAATACTTATGGTGCATTGGTGACGAATCTCCCTAGTATTTTTTCTAAGAAGAACACAACTAATGATATTATGAACTTGAATAAACACGTAAATGATTGAATCTTGTATTGTTAAGATTACTTGTATTAAAAGTTTTTCTAACAAGGATTTTAGATAATTGTGTCTCGTTCTAATAAAAACGATAGTACAAGTAGGAGATTTAGGAATTCAAGTGAGTTTGGTCCCATTTTAATTAAGAATGAGCTAGAAAAAATAGTATATAAAAAAAAAAACTCATACATTGTCTTAAAGTTTTGGTGAATCTCCTCGACTCTTTTCAAAAAAAGAAATTGAGACTTTTATTGTTTATTAACTCTTATTGTAAATACACATTCTTTAATCTTTTAAGTCCTTGAAGTTGCTCTTATATATTTAATTCCTTCAATAAAAAGCTGAGTATTTTATATTTATTTTTTAATTTTAGTTCACTTTGTTAAACGAGGACAACAAACTACAATGATCACATGTGATCATTGTCCTAGTTAAAAGCAATTGTATTAAAGTCTTGAAATGGTATGTTTTGTAAGTGTACACCCACACTGTTTTCGAAGTCTAATGTCTGTTTTTGAAGTGTAATGTCAATGGTGGTGAAAGTAATTCTTTTTTTTCTTGGGATGAATAGTTTGACGAAATAGTTTCTCTTTGAAAAGCTAAAATCAAAGTGAGAAGAAAAACTTTCGACAAAGACAACATTCACAATGTGTTGGAGTGAAGGAATATTTCTCAGTCTTAAAGTTGTGTTTTTTTCTAAAAGATAAAACCCTCAACAAACGAAATCTCAAAAAAAGTCGCATAACTGAAACTAAAATCATTACTGAATTATTGAGATAAATGTAAAGAGCATTTTTACACCAAATTTAATAATTTTGATAATAATGCTTTAATTTTTGTTTTTTACTCAAAAAATTAACACATGACTAATAATTTAACTTTTTGGTATCATTAATATCCTGCTTCACATGTGAAAGAGAGAAGCGATGAAAAATGAAGAAAAGAAAAAACATTAAAAATGTGTATTATTTGGTTTGATTAAAATGAGTGAGCAAAGGAATAAAAAAAAAATAGATCTCACACCTTTATTAAAACTAAGTAACAAAAACAGAAAGCATATTATATTTATTAATAAAGAGGAATCTTCTTTATAACTATTTTTAATATGCACAGTTTATTTCAAATTTTATCCTTATAATGATAACTTATTTTATTAACTTTATTACTTATAAAAAATACTTATAATAAATAATAATTATCACCAAATACTATATAATTATAAAATTAACAAAAGTATTTATTTTATAATGTTTTTGTACTGGACCAAAGTGCTCAGAGCTCAACACTCGGAGGTCGGACCTCAGCACTTGCCATAGATAGGTCAGCTCGGCTTTTGGACCAAGTTGGCGGGCCATGTGATTGGGCTCGGGTGCATGTATTAGTCCTTTTTGTATGTTTAGTGTAACCCTTCGTGCATAAGGTATAGGTGGCGAGTAAGGGGTATTTATGGACCTAGGGATGCGCTTAGTGTGCGTGTGTGCTAGGGCACATAAAGTTTAGGTTGCATATATGATGCGTAGCGTCATGTTGTGGGTGCCTACGTAAACAAATTTGACCCCTGATGCTAGTACATGAGTTGGTACCCTGGAGGTTATTTTGTTATTATTTTATGCACTCCCTGAAGAAAAGATTTCGTTATGTTGTTGCACTGTGATAGTGAGCCCTTGAACAAAATATTATCGAATATTCTCCTGTTGAGTACGCTTTCAGTTGAGATTATATTCTCGTGATAGAAAGCTGCCACAAGAGGTAAACTATTAAAAGGGACGTGAGAGTCCAGGTTAAGGGATGCGGTTTCTAAGACTGAAACTTGTTACTTCTTAATTCTTATAAGCCCCTACTGACTTGATCGTCGGAGTGCAATGAACAGGTAGGGTTTTTCGTGTTTCAACGGAGCCGCATATTCTAACGTAACAAAGGGAATAGTAGATTCCAGCAGAGACAGACGGAGCTAGAGCTTGTAATCAGAGTCAACCGGCGAACAAGTCAACCGACAAAAACAGTTTTCATAATTTTATTTTAATAATTATAAATTATAATTATTATATTTTTTAATTTTTTAATTATATTTATTTTATTTATGTCATCATTATATAATGAGGATAATTCTTTTAACCTCTTTAGTGTCATCTGTTTATTTAACAAGTTTATCCTTTAATAAAAAAGATATATTTTTAGTTTCTCCACTTAAAATAATATAAACATACATTTTTTCTTAATTTTTAAATTATTCTTTTATAATTATATTATTTAAATTAAAAAAAAAACGTATACACAGTTATGAAATTTTATCTAGTAATTGATAATCATAATACGCAGTTTAGCATTAGTCTATATTATAATGGATTATACATTTATAA
>Ga0123341_1006774_pt1 | contig 10381 bp, 11 predicted proteins | sample Turbeapinknodule_FD_89959 | JGI IMG/M metagenome (GOLD analysis project Ga0123341, IMG submission 89959) | Root nodule microbial communities of legume samples collected from Mexico - Turtle bean Mexico pink nodule | ecosystem: Host-associated > Plants > Roots > Nodule | place: Mexico: Nepantla...
ATATATACGTTATTTTTATAATTGTGCAAGTGTGAGAAAACTATATGTTGATCAAATAATCATAAATAACTAATGTAAAAATGTCATTTTTGGAGTAGTGTAGTGCATTGATTGCAATTATTTGCAAGAAATAGATAAATCCATAAGTTATAAATTAATCAATTTATATGAATTGACTAGATATAGAAGTAACAAAACATTCCTAAATTTTGGTTGAAAGAAATTATTGGATTGAGTATTTATATAATAAAAATAACATAAAGATAATTTATCAACCTCCCTATAATTCTGGTTTAGTAAAAATATGTTTGTCTAACTCTATTGTTGGATTCTTAATTGTTTTTTTACTAGTTGTTCTATATTTTTTTAAATTCGTTATTAATTTGATTTTTTGTTTATACTTAGTTAAAACTATTGATGATCGGTTGTCTGTCTTATGTTAAGAGGTAAAGATAAGTTTTGCAAAGATCTAAAATATGTTTTATGTAATGCTTTGAACTTTTTTGAGAGATTATTTTGATATCATGTACTGGAATGGGACGAGATCGAGATCCGGTCTCTCTGACCGAGATTCGGTATCTCTGACCGAGATGACCGAAACATCATGGACAACGTGGTCGACCGACACATTTACCCATTAACGCTTAAACCAAGGTCAGTGAAGCTAATCCACCATTAAGAATTAGGTAATACAACCATAAGTGTGCTCCATTCCACTAATCAGGCCCAATAAGGTAAGCCCATTAAAATAATATAAATATCAAGATTTCCAAGGAGAAAGGTACGTTATTTATTACTGTGCACCTACCCGAGTGCCAATCACCCTCTTTACTGACTTGAGCGTCGGAGTGCCTTTTGGAGGTACCTCCCCCATTTGGCATTCACCCGAGACTGAGAACCGAAGGAGCAACATGAAGACCAGAAGGATCACAATGGAACCCTAGCAACCTGCATGAAGGAGAGAAGAAGACGAAGTCGCTGAGGACCTTTGTTGATAGGTTCAACAAAGTGGCAATGAACATTCAGAACCTGAGTCCGGACGTTGCCATGCATCACATGCTGACAACCCTACGCCTAGGGCCTTTTGCTGAATATTTGTGTATGCAGCCGGCTACCATTCTGGACGAGCTGAGGAAGAGAGCTGCCAAGTTCATGCAGTAGGAGGAACTCAGGGAGTTCTACAACCAGACCCGTGTTGAGGCTAGTGGAGAAAAAAACAAGGATGAGAAGGACCGCCAGGGCCGATTTGGTCAACGAGGTGACAGGCGAAGAGATAATAGGTACTGAGGAAGCCGGTTCTCGAGATACACACCCTGACGACCAAGAGGGGAAGAATTCTGGACGAGGCTCTCAACGCCGAGTTGATCCCTCCTCCCAGAAAGGTGCCCAACCCGAACAATGCCAACCGAAGGAAGCAGTGTCGGTACCATCAAAACAGCGGGCACTCCACTGAGGAGTGCCAAGCTCTAAAATACAAGATTGAGGAGTTTATCCAGGCCGGACACCTACGCCGATTCGTCAGAAATGACCGAGACACAGGGCACTCACCTCGTCGAGAGGAGCCCCTTAAGGGAAAAAGGTCACCCCAACGAGGTCGAGACGATCGAGACCGCAGAGACGACCGGCGGTCTCGGAGAGACGACCCTCCCCGCAGGGATGACCCTCCCTGGGAGGCCGAAAGAAGAGGAAATATAGAGGTGATTAACACTGTAGCCGGCGGCTTCGCCGGAGGAAGTACAAACAGTGCCCGAAGGAAACACCTGCGGGCAGTGCACCAGGTGAACACGGTGACATTCCGACCGAGGATGCCACCCATCACCTTCACAAATGGGGACTTCAAAGGCGTGGATTATTGCTAGGACGACCCCATGGTCATATCGATCGACACATATCGATTTACCATCAGGAAGACCCTTGTGGACCAAGAGAGTTCAGTAGACATCCTCTACTGGAAAATGTTTAAAGCTATGAGGATACCTGAGGCCGAGATGGTGCCTTACGACGATCATGTGGTCGGGTTCTCGGGTGAGAAGGTGGGTATCAAGGGCTATATTGAGCTTTACACCACTTTCGGTCAAGAGAAGAACAACAAAATGATAAAAATTCGGTATCTGGTAATCGATGCCAATACCTCTTATAACATCCTTCTCGGTCGACCGTCCATCAACCGGCTGATGGCAATCGTGTCAACACCTCATCTGCAAATGAAGTTCCCTTCGCCGACGGGACGGTCCATGTGGACCAAAAGGAGGCACGAGAATGCTAAGCTGAGAGCCTCCGAGTAGGGCCTTTGAGGAACGACATCTCTCCCAAGAGAAAATCCTCTTGGAATGACTGCTCGTCCTGCGAGGCCCGATCAATGTCAGTGGAGCCAACCGTTGTGTTTGTAGATCTGGATCCCCGGGCAATCGAGGACATGCTTGAAGCAAGAGAAGAACTGAGGCGAGTGCCACTTCTTGATGAGGAACACAATACTGTTGTGGGAACGACCATGGCAGTTGCCGAGGCCGAGATAATGCACGCTGTGATAAAGAAGAATGTGGATCTGTTTGTGTGGACACCGTCTGTCATGCTGGGTGTAAGCCCGAACATCATCACCCACAAGCTATTGGTGTTCAAGGAGAAAACGACCTTCATGACAGCCGACGCCAACTACTACTATGAGGTTATGTCGTTCGGCCTCAAGAACGCGGAGGTGACCTACCTGCGCCTCATGGACAAAATCTTTCAAGGGCTGATCGGTCGATGCCTAGAGGTGAAGTCCGACTCCTTCGAACAGCATGTGGAGGACCTCAAGTAGGTGTTCAAAGCCCTCAGAGGGGCCAATATGAAGCTCAACCCCGAGAAGTGCACGTTCAGGGTTGAAGGAGGGAAGTTCTTGGGTTTCATGCTTACCCACAGGAGATAGAGGTCAACCTCGACAAATGCCAAGCCGTAGTCGACATGAGAAGTCCAAAAAACATCAAGGAGGTACAACAACTCCTAGGGCGCTTGACAACCCTCTCTAGATTCGCCCCCTGACTGACCGAGCGAACGAGACCGATGGTCCAGCTACTTCGGAAGGCTGCCAAGTTCAGCTGGGACGACAGATGCGAAGAAATCTTCAAGCAGTTGAAGGAATTCTTAACATCCCATCAGTCATACAGAAGCCGAGACCCGACCAACCCATCCTTGTATACCTGGCGGTCTTAGAGGAGGCAATCAATGTTGCATTCGTGCAGAAGGTTGAGGGCGAGGAACGACCAATATATTTCGTCAGTCAAACGCTTCATGCGGCCGAGACAAGATATCAAATGATTAGAAGGTGGCGCTCGCCTTGGTCCTCACAACGAGACGGATGTGCCCCTACTTCCAAAACCACTTAATAACTGTAAGAACTGACTACCCTATCTTTAAAATTTTATCTAAACCCGACCTTGCAGGGAGAATGATAGGATGGTCGGTCGAGCTGTCCGATTTTGACATTCATTATCAACCAAGGGGGGCCATCAAGTCTCAGTGCTTGGCCGACTTCTTAGCCAAGCTCACACCATTACCCACCTTGTCGGCTGGGAGGACACTCTACGTGGATGGCTCATCCAACAAAACAGCCTGTGGAGCAAGAGTCGTTCTGGAAGGACTGGGCAACCTCCTCCTGGAGCAAGCACTCCAGCTCGGATTCAAGGCGACCAACAACCAGGCCGAGTACAAGGCCTTGCTCGCTGGGCTAAACCTAGCCTACGACATGGGAGCACACGAGGTTTTGTGCAAGAGCAACTCCTAGGTTATGGTCGGCCAAGTCAAAGGAGAGTTCGAGGTGAAGGAACCCCTACTACAACATTACTACCATGCGACCAGAAACAACATCGCCCGGTTCAACAAGGCACCTTTGGAGCACAAACCAAGGGAGGAAAACAAAAGGTTCGACGCCCTATCTAGGATGTCGGTCACAAAGAAGAAGAGTCACCAACGATCAGTAATACAGATATGGCTAAGACACCTCAGTGTGTCAGAGACCGAATGCCTTGCAACAACCGAGGCCGAAACTGATAATTGGATGACACCCATCATCCAGTACTTAGAGGACGACACATGCAAGCCAGAGAAAGAAAAAACAATGAAATAATAGTGTGCCCGGTATACAATGATCAAGGATGATCTATACCGAAGAGGGTACTCGACCCCCTACTGAAGTGCATCACTAGCAAGCAAGCCGAGTACTTCCTGACCGAGATCCACGAAGGAGTTTGCGGAAACCACTCAGGGGCGAGGACGATCCAAAGTCCTGAGGGCAGGCTACTACTGGCCGACCGTCCAGGGGGGCTGTGCTGAGTACGTGAAAAAATGTTCCAAATGCCAGGAGTTCGACCCCCTCCATCATACTAGGCCAAAAGAGTTGCACAATCTCATCTCCCCATGGCCGTTCGCCATCTGAGCGATGGACATCATCGGTCCCTTCACACCAGGAAAAGGGCAGACTAAGTTCCTCCTGGTGGGAGTCGACTACTTTACCAAATGGATCAAGGTCGAACCACTTGCGTCCATTTTGGCCAAAAATGTTCAAAACTTCGTATGGTGAAGCATTGTTTGTCGATTCGGCGTCCCGCACACAATAATGACTAACAACGGCCGACAATTCATTGAACGAGGTCTGCAGTCCTTTTATGACGACCTCGACATCAAGTCAATCACGGCCTTGGTCGAGCACCCGCAGACCAACGAGCAGACCGAGGCCGCAAATAAGGTCATACTTAATGAGCTGAAGAAGCGCCTAGGCAAAGCAAAAGGCCGATGGACGTAGGAGCTGATAGAAGTACTTTGGGCGTAAAAATGCACCTCCAAACAACCACGCAAGAAACGTCCTACAACCTAATATACGGGGTTGAGAGAATGATCCCGGTCGAAGTGGGCGACCCACCATATGAAGGCAAATGTTAGACCTCACCCTAAACGAGGAAAGCCTTGCGGTCAAGCTCGATTTGGGAAGTGAGTTTCGTGACAAGAGCAAGATTCGGGAGACCGCGTCCAAGCTTTGGGTGTCAAGACGTTACAACACAAAAGTCCGACCTAGGAGCTTCCAAAAGGGAGACCTCGTCTGAATGATGCACAATGATGCGAGAAGAAATGAAGGAAAATTCTCGTCCAACTAGGAGGGACCTTCCCGAGTCCGAGAAGTCGCAAAGGGGGAGCTTATCACTTAGAATGACTTTCAGGAAAAATTGTACCGAGGACGTGGAATGCCACACACCTCAAGTTTAATTACAGCTGAAAGAAATAAAATCACACACTCTTTCCTCACCCTACTAGGGAGGTTTTAACGAGACGTTTTTATCAAAATATTAGCACTGCTATACTTCAAAGCCTCAGTTCGGTCTGGATGAAGCCTTAACCGGCATACCCTCCAACACCGATCAACTAGGTCTGGTCTGGACGTAGCCTTAACCGACATACCCTGCCAACACCCCTCACTCGGTTCGATCTCGATGAAGCCTTAACCGGCAATACCCTACCAACATAGATCAACTAGGTTTGGTGTGGACATAGCCTTAACTGACATACCCTACCAACACCTCTCACTCGGTTCGGTCTGGATCAAGCTCTAACCGACATACCCTGCCGACACCGCTCAACCAGGTTTGGTCGAGACAAAGCCTTAACCGGCATACCCTGCCAACACCTTTCACTCGGCTCGGTCTGGATGTAGCCTTAACTGACATACCCTGCCGAGACCGATCAGCACACCCAAGTTAACCTTGTAACTTGGCACAAATAAACTCACACGTTAAAAGTTCGATCGTCCAATCAACTTGTTCGATTAAGTAATCACATTAAAGGCTGATCGCCCATTTAACTTGTTCGATTAAGCAATCACATTAAAGGCTGATCGCCCATTTAACTTGTTCGATTAAGCAACCACATTAAAGGTCGATCGCCTATTCAACTTGTTCGATAAAGTAGTTACATTAAAGGCCGACAACCAGTTCAACTTGCTCAATTTTAGGTTTCACATTGAAGGCCGACCGCCCAATCAAATAAAGACCGACGTTTTTAACTTGTGAATTTTACTTAAATTTCATAAAGACAAATATATTGAACAATAGCAAAAGGGGGAGGCCACACCCTGACCTCAGAGGAGAGAGAGTACAAAATAGAAAAGGCCACACCCCGGCCAAAGGCGAACTTAATCTTGCTTGTCTTCATGATTCTTGCCCTCTCCGCCTTCGGTTGGCTCCACCTGCTGACTAGCCAAGGCCTTTATCTCGGAAATGAGCATAATCCGACCCTGGTACACCTTTTGGTCGAGGTCGAAGGCACCAGAGGCCGACAACCCCCTATAAAGGACGTGGGTCTGGCGAACAACGCGATGGAAGCTCTGCTTCAGCAACTCCTCGGTCTGCTCAAAGTTACGGTCGAGCTCATCCTCGGCCTCGTCCTTCGCAGCCTTGAGGGTTGCCAACTCAGTGGCCGAGGAAGAGAGTTTTCATCCCTCTCCTCGACCATCCCCTTCAACTTGGATTTTTCGGGCACCACCCTCACCATCTTGACCTCCACCGCCACCAGGCGACGACCAACCTCAGCAACTTCTTGCTGAGCCAACTCCTTCTCGGTCGCCTCCCGATAAATTTTCTCTGAGAACTCGGAGTTGGCTGTCAAAGACTGCTACAGACGGTCGAAGGCTTCGGCCACTTCGTGTTCCAGCCAACATATTTCTTCAGTGTGGCATTCCCTCTCTTGAACGCTCAGTTGAACCATCACTACCGAACGACACAACATCTTCAGGCCGCCCCTCAGCAAGTCCGAGGGCGGAACACCTCGGATGATCTCCCAGGTAGTCTCGGGAAGTCCCGAGTAAATTGCAGGTCGCCCTTAGAAGGGCCAGGGGCGACATCGAGACCTCCAATATGCGCTCGGTCTCGAGAGGAGCAGTTGCCTTCGTCGCCCGTTTGGGTGAGGGCGAGTCCACCTCCACTGTATCTCGGCGAGGCGGGGGTGTCGGTAGGGAGCCAGGGGAGCGAATGGTGGTGGCAATATTACCACCATCCCTCGACCTCTTCTTTGGCTTATGGGAAGGGCGGTCGTGCCCTTGTCAGCACGGGCATCCGAGCCCTTTGTTATTGGTAGGGTCTCAATGTTGCGACGACCTTTTCGCTCGGCCGCCTGTTTCCTATGGGCATCAAGGACGTCGACACCAGTTGGCATTTCTTGAATCATAATTTTTGCAAAAAAACAACAAATGTTAGATGGCGATATGTAAAATTGACCGATAACATATATAAAGACTCGTACCCTTAACCGTTGCCCATCGTGCCGACTCGGTATAGGCACCGATCAACCTTCTGGTGGGAAGCTTCCTCAGGAGGGCATCAAAGAGGGAGGGGATCTCCAGCTCATCAGCACCCTCCATCGGCCTCAATCACACCTTAAAATCACGAGGCTGGCGAGTCCAATAAAGGGGAAACCTTGACCGACCAGCCTCGTCCAAAAAATAGGTCGTTGCCTTTGGCCGAATGATAAACTTCACAAACCTCTCTTTAAATCTCTTGGAAGAGACAACGAAGGAGTTGAAAAGAACACTCCCTGACCGACCGATCAATGAGTGCCAAGACACAGGTTGGGCAGGGTGAGAGGTGTAATAAGAAAGAAAAGAAGAGTGAGAAGGGTGAAGACGCATGACGTCACATAACAGGCGAAAGGCCTGGATGGACGCCCAAGTGTTTGGAAGAATTTGGGTGGGAGCCACGTTGAGCGCCCAAAGGACGCCCATTGTGAACTTATCAAAAGGAGGAGAAACATGCAAGTCTGCAAAGAGGCAGGTGTACATGTAAAAGAAGGGGGGATTGGTCACTGATCGCCCCAAGCAAACGCTCTCGGTAGACTCACTGGGCACAACGCTAAAGAAGCTAGAATGCCTGCCTGCCTTTAAAACTAGGCACTTAACAAAAAATTTGGTTACATAAGCCTCGGTTTTATAGGAGGTCGAGATCCCAACAACCTTAAGGTCCACCCAGCTAAGGTCTACCAAAGGAACGCCAGTCGGGGGAGAGTCTGACCGGTCAACAGCATTGGTCGGATCATCTCCCCTCACGACCTCTACCTAGAGTAGCACATCGACCATCCCGACCGACAGAGAGTCGGTTGTAGAGGAACCAGATGAAGAAGAAGAGGAGGAAGAGGAGGAAGAGGAGGAGGAAGAAGAAGGACGACCGATAGGAGGGGAAGGGTGATTAGAAGAGGACGTTGACCGAGATAAGGTTTACATAACTAACCTGTTCGTGCCGGTTGACTCGCTTCTCTGGTTGACTCGAACGACAACCTTTGGCCCTCCTATCTCCGCCTGAGAATCGTTCTTCCTTGATCAAAAAATCTCTCATTTGCAAAGACAAAGGGCGTCTTGACGGCCGTTTGCACTCCGACGCTCAAGTCAGTATAAGGGCAAAGAAACATCAAGTGTATAAAGTAGTTTCAGTCTTAGAAACTATGTACCTTGCTAGGGTTGTTAACACCCTTTATATAGGTTGAAACTAGGCTTTACCTCTGTACCTTTATCCATGTCTAGGGTTCCTTGGAGAATGTCCCTGCGCCGCTATTACATAATCTTAGCGTAATCTGGCACATGGAACTTCCCTTAATTTGAATGCAATTACTAACAGAATAGCCGCCTGGGTACCAACTTGTGCACCAAATCTCTGGGCCATCTGTTTCGCGGGTGCCCTAAGTATTCACGTGCTATGCATGCAACTTCCTTTTGAAACCCTAACCCTAATGGGCCTTAGTGCTTCCAGGAGCTTATTCACCGTGTCGCGCCTTAATGCGCTATACACACCACTTGCATGGATCCCTCGTGACTTAGGCTTTCCTCATATCTGAAGTTCTAACTGATAACTTAGTATAATTCTAGGGCCCACCTTACGTGGCCCAATACAAACGTTCAGACCGTCGACGTCCGATCTCTCCCTCTGTTGGTGAGGTTCGATCTCTCCTTCTGACGTCGAGGTCTACGGTACCGATATCCGAAGAATGACCCATCCCTGATAGGTGCGTGTGGGGCCGACCTTACATGGCCCACTTCCACTATCAAGCACTGGTGTGCGATGCCTGAGGTCAGCCACTGGATTTGATGACCAAGGACTGGTCGGGACATAACCTTAGGCAAAGTAGAAGACCGGGAACAAAGCGAGGGTGATTGGTCACTCAGTTATCAGAGCACTGGGTGAGTTATCACTCGATTATCATAACACTCACAAAGAGAAAACACAGTGTCTCGGCACTGTTGGGACCACTATTTATAGGGCCCAAGGACCTCGGAATTCGAAACGTCAAAATAATCTCAAACCATTAGATCTTCTGGATCCAACGGTCCACAACACTTCCCGCCTGAAAAACCCCTCATTAATGCGGGTCACGTCACACCGCCTGAGGTCACATCACACTTCGAGAAACCCAATAGTCACACACCGAGGGGAACCGATTGACATCCATCATCAAAGATTCAGCAGACGTATCCGTCCTCGAGTCTGGGGGGTAAGTGTACTGGTATGGAACGAGATTGAGATCCGGTCTCTCTGACCAAGATTCGGTCTCCTTGACCGAGATGACCGAAACACCACGGACGGCGTGGCCGACAGACACACTTACCCATTAACGCTTAAACCAAGGTCAGTGAAGCTAATCCACCATTTGGTAATACAACCATAAGTGTGATCCATTCCACTAATCAGGCCCAATAAGGTAAGCCCATTAAAATAATATAAATAGCACGATTTCCAAGGAGAAAGGTACATCATTTATTATTGTGCACCTACCTGAGTGTCGATCACCCTCTTTACTAACTTGAACGTCGGAGTGCCTTCTGCAGGTACCTCCCCCATTTGGCATTCACCCGAGACTGAGAGCCGAAGGAGCAATGTGAAGACTAGAAGGATCACAATGGAACCCTAGCAACCTGCTCGAAGGAAAGAAGAAGACAAAACCTTCAACAGTTCTCTAGGTCACATCTCCGTAGTAGGAACATATCATAACCTCAATGTATGAAGTTGGAACATCCTTAAAACGTTTAATATTTATTCATTATTTTCACTGATAAAAAGAAAAAAAGAAAACAATTTATTAACCATAAATATGACACCGTGAGTTAACAAGAGTCAAGAAGTTGTTCATATACGGTTGAAAGTTAAAAGTTTGAAAAACAACATATAAACTTTGATAGACATTATTTTTGGGAAGTTATTCAATTAGTATTTATAAAGACCTTATGTGAAGACATATGTTGAACGTGTCATTTCTAAAAAGATTATATGTACTCTACACCTTCAAGTGTAGTGTATCTATTTACATTTATTTTTTATCTTTCGTAATTATCTATTTACATTTACATTTCTCGTTCTTTAGTTCTGTACTACAT
>Ga0123341_1006775_pt1 | contig 10381 bp, 3 predicted proteins | sample Turbeapinknodule_FD_89959 | JGI IMG/M metagenome (GOLD analysis project Ga0123341, IMG submission 89959) | Root nodule microbial communities of legume samples collected from Mexico - Turtle bean Mexico pink nodule | ecosystem: Host-associated > Plants > Roots > Nodule | place: Mexico: Nepantla...
ATATGAATTAGGTAGAAGTTGAAAACTAAAAATTGAAAATAATCTATTAATTGAAAATGAATCTAAATATGTATATTATTTATCTATTAATTTGGTTATTGCTTTATTATTTAGACAGTGGTACTTTTCATGAATTTAAAGGTAAATCCTAAACTTATAACTACTTTATAATTGTTGATTTTTATTAGCTGCCTTAATTTAATTTTATTACCTTCATATAATAGAATATACATATTTTTGTATGGAACTTGAAGAATTTTAAAGAAATATGTTCTCATATTTAAAAATATTTTGCATTTACTTTGGTGTATTTTTTTATTTATTTCAAATATCGGATGTTGGAAGTGGTGCTCCATCACCAAATCAGAATATTATAAGATCAAGTGGAGGCAGCAAGATAAATTAGGACTATGACTTCACTTGTAATATGTTCAAATATGGAACCATTAATATTTTGACAATTTAATTTACTTGTTGTTTGGATTAGTTTAATATTATCAACTTTGTTCTCTCAATGAATGAATGAAGTTATCTTTTAATTATTATATTTATCAATTTTAATTATAAATTATATTATGAAATTTAACTGTATACTGAAATTTAATTATAATATGAAATTAAATAATATTATGAAATTAAATAATATTATGAAATCAAATTATAAAATAGAATTAAATAAATTATTATAAATATTAAAAATTAAATTAAATATTTAATATTTGAATTATGACAGTTATAAATGGTTATAAATCCCATACTATACTGTATTAAGTGGCGGTTAAAACTACCACTATGTACGTTAGAATTGGTTTACCCAGTTTTAAAATTACGACATTTATAACTGACGTAAATTACACGCTTAAAACCGCCACTTTATACAATGCATAATATGGTGTCTGCTACAACGGTTCTCAATTGACCGCCACATTAAACTTTATGGCGGCAAGAATTATTGCGATACGCGGTACCGCCACAGACATATAATGTGGCGGTTAAAAACACCACTTTTTATGAAAATAACCGTCACCACATACACGTTTTTTTGTAGTGAAAGGATCCTTTGAGGTAGACCGACCCATACAAATGGTATCGGTTAGTCGCCAATAATCAATTGTCAACATGTCATCAACAACATCTGACTTCAATAGATTATGGTTATCCACAAAGGATCCAATAGAGGATGAATCCCTATACATAGAGATGAACTCAGTCACCCTTAGGTCAACCCAATCAAATCTCGAACGATAAAATGACTCTTCGGCAGGGTCTGCTCGGTCGGCAACGTCCTTCGAATCGTTGACCCTCACAAAAGTCTCCACGGGGGCAACGTTTGAATTACCCCGACCAACAAAGGTTCAGTCTTGGAGGAATCAAGAGAGGAGGAATACGAAGAGGAAGATGAAGAAGAAGACGAAGAAGAGGACGAGGAGCTAAGAGAAGACATGACTAACCTCTGAGAACGAATGGAAAACACCTCGCTAGAATGATTGGGGTTCGAAAGTCGGAACAAAGGAGCAGTGAGACGTAACAGTGGGGAACCATCATTTATAGCCTTCGAGGAGAGAGGACGAACGCACGTCCATTGCATCTCAACCATTAGATCTCCCTTGATCCAACAATCTACATCAAATGGTGCCTAAAACCCTAGTTCATCATGACACGTCACGTCGCGCATTTGGCGCCACCAACATCACATCTCACCTCGAAAAGCTCAATTGTCACAAAGACTCTTCGGATTCAACATTCTTGAGCTTAGGGGGCAAGTGTACTGGTCGAGTCCATACAACCGATTCGAACCCCAGCACCCGATCAACATCGGCCGAAACCCGGTCAACACCCAAGCAGAGGATTGACGAGACTAATCAAAGATCAAGCATTAAATAGTGTATTCTTAATTACAAATTAAATCCTTAATCAGGCCCAACAAGAAAGGACCCACAATAATTATATAAATAAGCACAAATTCCAAGAATCAGGTATATGATCATCTAGTACTAAATACACTGAGTGTCGAAGTTTGACTTGAGCGTCAGAATGCCTTTTGTAGGTATTATCCGAAGTTCATGGAAACGAGGAGTGCAGGAATGAGAGGATAAGAAGGAATTTATTCGAGAGAAAGAAAGAAGAACAGACCGACCGACTGAAAAAGGGTGGAATGATTTTCTTGGTTCCTACATCGTTCGAGACTATACTTAAAAAAAAAAAACTCTTCGATATCTTTCCATTTATATTAAAAAAAAACAAAATATAATCAAAGATGTATTTTCTCTAATTATGTGATTTTGGTGTAAAATCATAAACATTTATTTCCGTATCTAAGAAAATGTTCAATGTTAAACTTAAATAAAACATTAAAAAAAAGCATTAAAATCATAGTAAAATTTAGGTTCGTGTTTCTATATCTATTATTATTATTATTGGTTTAATATTTTTATTGGCTTAATTGCACCTGATCTTATTTAACAAATTCTTATATTTTCAATATTTTGTTAGCGCACTAACTCATTATAATCTTTCCTTAGCAAAACTCATATTAGAGTTTATATAATAGATATAATATTATTACATGCATTAGATTCCCAATTACATTAATACATGCTGTTAAAAAGAAACACGAGTCTCTTAAAATTTTGCACAAATATTCAGGAAGATAAATATCTCTTTAAGTCTATGACCGAAAAAATAATATTTATTTAAAAATACTTTTATTTCAAACACCTACTTATAATAATAGGTCACTAATTAAGAGACTCGTATTTCTGTATTCTGAAACACAAGTAAAGATTATGATGCCAGATGTTATCACCATATATATGGCGAAAAAAGCAAATTGAGTTGGAAATTTGATCTTCCATCTTGTTCTTTTGTATTAATGCAAGATGAAATAGCTATTGCATATAAGAGTATTTTTTGAATATTGGGTTCACCTTGTTATGTAATAAAATAATTAAATATTAATTATGATAAATAAATAATATATTTAGGAAAAAATTATTAAAAAAAAGTGTATCCAGTTCTTAATAAATTTAATAATACCCTTAACATCAGCAAAAATATTTCATATCAATTAATTGGGTCTTAAAAAGGGCTTTTGTATCTCCAAAAACAAAAATGAGGGTGAGTTTACCAAACATGCACAGAAATTCCACCCAAGAGTGGAGGTCAAGTCAAGTCAACTAAATCTGAGCCTCGAAAATCGAGACTAAAACTGGCTTCTTTCCAGAAAGAGTACACAAACGCGCTTTCATTCATTCACTCACTCACACAGACATGAATTCCCACTGCTTCTTAAGTTTCCATTTATCATGTTTTCTTCTCTTCGCTTTCGCCGCATGTTGTTTTTCACAACCTTCTCTCCTTGGCGTACATCCCCTAGGTAGGTGCCCGTCTAACCCTTTTGCTTCGAAACACCAAAGCTTGAATCTTTTCTCAAGTGGGTGTGCAACCCAAGTCAAACATTGCAGTACCATCAAACCATTTTGCTGTTATTTGTGTATTTTTATTATCTTGAATTGGTGTTTGGGTGCAGATGAGAAATATTACAGCTCTGAGGTGATCAAGTGCAAGGATGGGTCAAAATCCTTCTCCAGAGACCGTCTTAATGACAATTTCTGTGACTGCCCTGATGGCACTGATGAGCCTGGTATGTATTTATGCAAGATGATGATTTTTATGGTTGTGTGATTTCCTACTTCTAGATGATTGTATTATTCAAGGAAATTTGGAAGGACAAAACTTATAGGGAGTTGCATAAGTATTTTCAGTGTTGTTTTCGAACTATTATTAGAGTTTCACTTCAGTAGTTTGCGTAATGAAGGGCTCCGTTAAAAGTCAGCATAGATTATGGAGGTGAAAATCCAATTCTCAAGGGAGAACAACATCAAAATGATCTAAAGAAATGTTTTTAAGTTTTTTCCAAATTGAAAATTGACGAGAAAAGTATTTGTTTCTCTTCAGCCTTAGTTTTTAATATCGTTGGCTTTTATTGATCTTATTAAATATGTTGATAGTTTGGTTGTTTCTCTGACGTCATAAATTTTCTTAGTTTTTCATGAACATCTTTTTTGCAATATCATGAGATGGAATTTCTTAACATTTATAGCTTGTTAGAATGTTGTTGTTCATTTGATTACAGGGACTTCAGCTTGCCCTGGCGCAAAGTTTTATTGCAGAAACCTTGGTAGCAAGCCGCAGTTTATAGTTTCTTCTCATGTTAATGATCACTTTTGTGGTAAGCATTTAATCCTGTGTTTTTATATCTTGGATTCCTTTTTCCTATTTGCCTTTGTGAGGTTTTGTTAAGGTTTGTTTGTTATAGCACTTTGTACATGTCCTTGGAATTTTGCCAAGGCAAAGGAATGGAGTAGAGAGCTTAATAATTACTACCTAAGGCTTAAAGGCGTTGTGTTCTGAAAATGATGGATAACCAGTGTCTCCTCAGTTGTCTGGACAGTGAATTGCGTAACACATGTCTAAATCTCCATATTTTCCAGTGCAAATGGTTGATTGTTTTTGGTGCTTTGCCACCTATCTGTTTTGATCTCTTTATACTCATTACCTGTTTGAGATTAAATGATTTTTAGATTTAAATTCATTAGTACAAATTATGTCACAACTGATCTGGTTTTAAATTTCACATAAGCAATCTGCTTTAACGTAAATTGGCAATAAAGTTACTTTTCCTGGGGCAAGATATAAAAGACTTCTTCTGCCTTCAACTTTGAGTTCCAATATTCATTCAATATTGCTGCAGATTGTTGTGATGGGAGTGATGAACATGATGGAATCATTTGTTGCCCAAACACATGTGTCATGGGTGGAAATGCAGAGTCGACAATTAGCATTTGCAAGTCAAAAGCAAATAAAAAAGAAGTGAAGTCAGAGGAATCAGTTCATAACCTTACTGGTAATTTGTTTTCCTAAATTATTTTCGAGTGTTTAGAAACTCAGGCAAAAATAAATTGTAACCTTCCTGGTTTAGGTTTGAAGTTGGTGTTTATTCTACAAATGCTTCTGGTTATTTTTCTTGTATTTCTCTGGAGTTTTCGATGCCGCGCCAGATCTAGAAGTAGACTTTACCATTGAATTCAAAGAGACCTTGCTGTTTACCTGACATCATACAGGTAATATTTTGAATTTTTTTCTTCATTTTCCCTTTCTTAGGTCTTGCTGATCATGATTTTGTACTTTTGAATTAGTTGATGCCAGTGCCCATTTCATAATAAACTTTTCCATAGTATTTGACAAAAAACAGAAAGAGTGAGAACAAGACGAAAGCATCATGGAATATATCACCTTTTATTTGTGTTTTCATTTAGGAAAGATATATAAGAAACCATATTTGCATGTTGTAAAACAGATATTAAAATTTCTCCAGTTATATTTTTAAATTGATTGATAGTTTCTTTGATGTATCATTTAGGCTGCAGGATTAAGTTGAAGAGTATGGATAAATAGTCCTTTCTATGATATCATGCTTCCCTTTGACCATGACAACTATATGTTGTTGCTTAACTCATTTTTTGTTTTCACAATTTGACAAAATAAATTTGTGGGAACATATAATTAGTGATTCTCTATGTGTGGTCTATAACTCAAGCCGCGAATATTGGTTTTTTTGTACAAGGTGGATTTGGCTTAAAAGATCATTTTTGTATGATAAGGCAAGCATAACTAACATAAATGGGAACCTTTTTTTTTCCTTCTACATGATATCACTACACGCTTGGTTTCTATTTACTTTGAATATATAATTCAATTTGGTTATTTCAATGTTCACTGCAGTTAATTGGTTCTGCTCATATGTTGCATTACATCCTAATGTTTAAATGTAGTTCTATGTTTGTTATTGTACCATACATCATTGTGCGGGTATCATGACCTTTATTACTGATTTACCAAATCAGTTGTTACATTAATGATATTTTATAATTATATTCAGTATTTTTTCACCATTGGCAATGTATAGTTTGTGGTTTCATGTGATATTTTATGTGATGAATGAAAGTTAGTGGTGACATTGCTGAGATGGAAATGTGAATAAAAAGTATGAGTTTTGCTTGGTGTTGGAGTAACTGAATTAGAAAGCCTAAAACAACTCTTCAGGAATATGTTTGTTAGTGAGAGAATGAGAATATAAGCCAGGTAAAGAATGAGTAAAGGGGGCATTGAGTACTGTTTTAATCTCACTTTCATCTTCTATCTCATGCTATAGTTGCTGTTTATCTCTGTAATCCTGTTAAACTGGTTTCGGTCTGAATTCGTTACTTACTCCATTCTTATACTGCTGTTGTTTCCATTACATCTTATCAATACACGGCTTTATCTTTTCACTTCTTTCATTCGTCATATTTGTACTCTCTTTAAATGCCATATTGATCGATTTAATTAAGTATCTCTTCCTCTGCAGTTTTCATGTTGGTTACTGCACCAGATGCTTCAATACTAGATTAATTTATCAACAGCTTTGATTAGATCAACAATCAGACAGAGAAATTTCTTCAGTTCTGCACTTCTAGGAACAAAGTCTTTCAATTAATCCATGGTCATTCTATAAGAACTAGAGCGGAGAACCATGAGAACAACTCCCCACTTTTTCATTTCCTTGAAGTCCTGCCAAATTTAATATCCCTTTTCTTTCTTTTCTTTATTCCACATAAATCAAGAATGCAAATTGTTGATGAAATGCTGCAATCATTGATCATTTTTAGACCTCTCAAGTCTTAGCAAGCCTGTTCCTACGTTCTTGCTTACACCCTCCAAAGGTCCCTTCCCCATTTCTTACTCTTGCTATCTGACAAAGGACTCAATGTTCTGGTTGTATCAGGTTCCTGAAATACAAGTTCTTATTTCGTCTGCTTGGTTAGAGGATTGAAGTAGCAATGCCTGCCTCAGACATTCTGTGTATAATATTTTGCTTGAGGTGCAATCAATTGGTGCCACCTTATGGGACTTGTAATTTATTACTACCAAGTCATTATGGGTTAAGATGCAGTTTGCAAATTATGAAGCAAATGGTGAAATATGGATCCATTCTAGTACAAGGATTATTGGTGAAATTGTTGGAAGCACCATAATCAAATTTAGAAGTAGAGAAAGTTGTTGAGGTTATTGATTTCCAGGGTACAATTTTGGCCTTGTTAGATTTGAAGATTATATCATGTAGTGATTGAATAGCAGTATTATGGTAGTACAAAAACTGCCATGCACTATTTGTTTGATACACAAACCCACATAGCAACATGGAAACAATTTAAGAAACTAATTGAAATGGAAAATTAACCAAATTTGAAGATAGTTGGGTATGAATTTCTATACAGCAAGTATATCTTATCTGTTAAATGATTGAGTGGTCATAGTTCTTAATGGTCAATTGGTTGGCACCTATTGGAAGTGGTATGAGGCATCTAAGAATGTGTTTCTTCTTGCACTCCGTCAAGACGGTCAAATTTCATCCTGAACTTTATCAATTAGGTGAAATAATCAAAATATCTCATCTGATTCGTTCTCATTTCGAAAGTTCTTTTCAGAACATACTTTGGAAATTTTATTCTGCAAAACACTTACGTTCCGGAAAGTTTATTTCCAAAACACTGTTTTGGAAAGTGTTTTTCAGAATATATGTCTGAATTCTGGAAAGTATGTCTTGGAAATATCCCAGAAAACAGAATATGGAAGTCATTTTTAAAAAGCTAAAACAGTCTTTTTTTTGTAATTGAAGGGTGCAGGAAGATTGATGGGGTCCCGAAGAAACACCCCTAAATTTTGGAGTCATGATTATTTTCCTGGATGACAATTAAATCTGAACCCTCAATAGGCTATTATTTACCTTTTTGTATACGATTTTTTTTAAGAAAGTTCTCTAATTCATTGTCTTGTGAATAATACTTATACTATTTGTACCCTTCCATGTTGGGTATCCAAGTACTTGTAGCATAGTCAATTATTTAATCAACAATGAAAAAGTAATGAATAAAAATTTGATTAAAAAGTAATTCATGGAGTAAATATTACATTAAGTATTTAGAACAACAATTTCCTAAACCTCTAAAGGTTTGGGTCGGTATTTTTCAAAATCTATGAAAAAATTATATGTCGGTCTTTTATAATTGTAAACTCAAAATTAAGAACATAAATTGTTAAGTAACTTTACTTCTAAGCTATCCTAATAAAATTAATAAAATCCTAGCTTCAAAACTTTTGCAAATAAGATAAATGGAGGGGTGTAATGGTGGAAAATCAAGGTCAAAGGGACAAACTACAATGTTTAAGCTAGTTTGATAGGTTGACATTTTAAACTTGGATAGACTCATTAACATGTATTTTCAATTAAAATTTAAAATAAAAAGTGTACGGATAGAATCCGCACAATCGGGACTCTGACTCAGACCGACTGACATGACCAATAACAAACTGATTAATGATCCAACATTTGTTAATATACTTTTATTAGACTCATTAACGACAAAAAACTCACAATAATTATATAAATAAGCATCGACACCAAAGGATTAGATACACAATCATCTAATACTAAATACTGGGTGTCGAGTGTCGAAGTTTGACTTGAGCGTCAGAGTATCTTTTGCAGGTATCATCCAAGTCCGGAGTTCAAGGAGAGGAGGAGTGGAGGAGCGAGAGTAGCAGGAGTTTTTCTGAAAGGAAGGAGTGAGGCGTAGCTCGACCGACTGACCGAGGAGTGGTATAATCGTTCTCTTTGTTCCAACCCTTTTCGAGAATAAAAAGTAATTTAAAACATTAATTTTTTTTATTATATTATTTGAATGAAATAAAATTGTATTATACTTTTAATTTTTTTAGTTAAAAACATTGATTAACCAATTAAATATTTAGAATATGTTTTCTTAAAGTATATTTTATTGATTAAAAAATTATTAATGTGGGTATCACTTCTTATTTAATAATTCCCTATTCTAATTTTTTATATAAATTTCAACTAATATGTAGAATGTTTTAAAAAGTATGTCAAAATATGTGTCCTTAACACTCCTTTATTAAATTCCTAACATTTCTGCCATTGTTTTTCTTCTTTGAATTATTCTTCAATGATTTACTCTTCCTCCATTTTCCTCAATGCATTTTTCATTTTCTTTTTTCCATTTTCGTTTTAATCACTTTTACATTAAGTGTTTATTTAGCTTTCTACTCACCGTTTATCTTTCATCAAGACTTTACATTTCTAGTCATTAGATTTTTGAAGTCACATTTAGTATTTCTTTCAAGCATTTAGTATTTTATTTCTCGAAGAATATTTCTCTTTCCTGCATACGCCCGAATTCTTTTAGCACATTCTTATTAAATTATTTCATTTAATTGTTATTTAGATAATAAAGTTTGATTAAAAATTCAAATTCAATATTAGAATTTAATTCTTTATGAGTATAAGTTTCATGAGGGAGACGTAGACTATCAACTTTAATTTGGGTTGAGATCAACTCAATTTTATAAGTCTTGCTTTAGGTATAATTCATTCAACAAATCATTTTTTTTTAAAGCTATCATGTTAGGTATCACTATGAACTTGACATTTCAGTTAGGCTGATACCTTAAGTATCAACAATCATCTGCCACCACATGAAAAAAGTATTATTAAAAAAAAAAAGGAAATACAAGCAAATATGGAGGATTAGAGCAAAACCCATATATAAAAAACCTAAGAAAAGCAATACTTAGGTAATCTATACCTATTGATAAAGAACTCAAAGAATAGACTAGATAGAAGCCCATTATACCAGTGAAATTGTTCTCTATGAATAAACCTGTATTGGCCAGACCTCGGACATCGGCTTCGGAGGGGTCGACATCAAACGTCGACATCGGACATCGGATGTCTGGTCGCATTAATGGGCCACATAGGTGGGCCCCAAAAATAATAATGAGTTATCACCCAGATGTAAGAGGGACCCAAGTCACGAGAGAAGTTCATGCATGTGGTTTGTATAGCACGTTTAGGTGTAGCACAAGTAAATAATCCTTGGAGGAGTTAAGACACGTTAGGGTTAGGGTTTCCAAGGATAGACTGCATGCATGGCACGTGAATACTTAGGGCACCCATAAAACAGATAGCCCCGCAACGCTGGTACATGAGTTGGTACCCTGGCAGCCATACTGTTAAAGATTTTGCACTCCAGAAGAGGTAATGATAGAGATCAAATAAGAGAGGATTCTACCAATGGAGGAAGAGGTCATTCACCCACACATTTGAAGTTCTTCCTTCTAGTCTTCTCAAAACTTAAAGAAGAATTAAATAAAGAGAGGACCAAGCTTAAAGCCAAAGAAGACTACAAGCTTTCAAGAATGGGCTTCAATTAATATCTCTCTTTATAGTTTCTTTCAATTTGTAAATAATACTTAAATATAG
>Ga0123341_1006776_pt1 | contig 10380 bp, 6 predicted proteins | sample Turbeapinknodule_FD_89959 | JGI IMG/M metagenome (GOLD analysis project Ga0123341, IMG submission 89959) | Root nodule microbial communities of legume samples collected from Mexico - Turtle bean Mexico pink nodule | ecosystem: Host-associated > Plants > Roots > Nodule | place: Mexico: Nepantla...
ATATTTAACCTTTTTTCTGAAATGCGTAAAATCTTAATACTTGAAAAATCTACTTTTTGGAAAGATGTACTAATAGTATGAAAATTAAATTTTGAAAGGTTTTTCTTTCTACTAAAAGTATTGAAGTTTCTTCAAAAATTAAATTCAATCAGTATGTAAAGTTCTAATTTTTTTGGTAATTAAATTTCAGAGTTATTATTATAACGACACGTGTCCATAAACTTGACAACCACAAAAGACAAAATGTATGCCAAATTTGAACCTTCTGCAACTACAAAAAATCCATGCGCTTTTATGATCTTACGAGAACAACTTCCCTAATTCTTCGTACATTAAATTAATTTCCAGACTTATTTAAATGTTTTATATATCCAGAATTAATTTTTTAGAAAGAGGAATCCAACTGTATATAGAAATGTTGTTATTAAATTGGTCAAGAAAAGAAAGTATATCCTTAAAAAAAAAAGGTGCAAAATGAAGTGGCCTTTTTTTATTATCTCTTTTCTTTTCTTTTTTAACGGCAAATAATAATTTTTGGAAAAAAGTAATTCAGTCACTAATTAATGTAAAAAAAACACTAATTAATGTAAAAAAAAACACCCTAAACTTGGCAATTTGTAGTTGTAATGAATTTGAAATAAATAAATAGACGAGTCATATATGAATCATAATCATGTCTCAGATTATGTATATGATATTTTCGAGAAATTAACCAAATATTGATTAATTGAACGATATTAAATATATTGTTCAAATATACTTATGTACCCATATACTCATATACCAATATACCTTCCTATAAGTCAGGGATCACGCTACACATCCGTGAACAACTTATATTCAGCCCATCACAACAAGAACCCATGTCTGAACACTATAAATAAACTCTTTATAGATGTGTAAGGTACGTTTTAATCAATTTTACAAATATACACTCTTTATACAGAGTACTTACTTTATCGTCGGAGTACCTCTTTTAGGCCTAGTACAATCGAGTGCTAATAATCGAAAGAGAAAACTTGAAGGAAGGAACGAGGAGACAATCAACACGTCAACAGTTGTACGATAAATTTCAAATACTATCTAGACTCACTTTTTCTAGTAGATAATATATTAACCTGCATTAAATAAAATAATGATATAATCATTACTTTATAGAAGTATAAACAAATATTAAAAAAAAAAGCAATTATGTTTGATGTAAACAAGAGAATGGAGAATGTGTGAATAAGAATAGTAGGTACAGTATTCAAGAAAATGGCTCCTATTCCAAGTTACAAAATTAACAACTTTAGTAGCTTTAGCCTTATAAAGAAATACGTGTTTATACGAAGGTTTTCAAAGGCAAGTTGATTATTAATTGGTGAAAGTAGTTGTTTTTGGTACTTCGATATAAATGAACACAATGTTTTTGATAAAAAAAAGTTCAAGTCCTACAAGGCTTTTTCTTCCTCCATTTGTATATTCATCCAGCCTCTAAAAAGTGTAAAATCATAATTTATTATTTTTTATCATATTTTATTTTATGACAATGATAATTAATAACTACTTAAGAAAATTTGCTTTCAATTTGCAAACATCATCCTTAAAGCAAATTGTATTTTCAAAGTTTCATCTAAGAATATAAAAAAAAAAAAGTGTTAAAAAGAGAAAAATCATGTGTGTCCAACCGATAAGGGTTAATAAATGGTTTTTAATTTTAAAATAAATTATAACAAACATAAGGTAAAGTAGTAATAAAACAATTAATTACAAATACAAACATTTATAGAGTTTGAATTCTAATAATGTTACTTTGAATATGATATAAATTAAGTTGAAAGTAAAATATCTAAATTGTGTAAACTCAAAGTTCCTAAAAGTGTTAATCATTAACCGACAATCTATATAATAACCTAATTAAAAAAAACCATCATTTATAATAATAACTTCAAATTATGATGCATAGATGAGAAAATCAATAAATAAATTTAAACAAAATATTTTAATTTTTTTTATTACTCTTGTCTATATTCTTAATGTAAATAATACTATCAATTTATCCTTTAATTATTTTTAGGAGATTGTTGAAAAAAAATATAAAAATAAAATAAACTATTGTTAAGAGTAATTGAAAGGAGGAATTTTATAAATTGATTCATTTATTGACAAAGGTTGACCCAGAGATGTTGATTAATTAGAAGGTACTTAAATTCTCAACCGTACTTGCAAGTGTGCAAATATGATTCCTTCTGTAGGGGGGAGTTGGAACAGGAAAGAAAGAAAGAAAAACGCATTGAAAAATTCATACATTCAAGAGTCCTTTTCTATCATCGTTCTCGAAGAATTCCAGCATTTTGAATTCCGAGTTGTGTTTGAGCGAACGTGTTTTTGACTATTTCAATCCAAAAATAAATAAAATATGGCGCACAACATATCTATAAAACCAAAATGAACATGGAACATTATTGTAAGACAAATAGTATTGCATGTTCTTCCACCACCCTCCACTGCCAATAACCAATAAGCAAATTCACAGTACTCTTACAATTTTCTGGTTAATTTCCACTGCAGTTGATCCTACCCTGCTGCAGAAAAATAATGGCAAATGCATGGACAGAAGATCAAATAGCTATATTCCACGAAGCCTTTGATGTTGTTGACAAGGATTCCGACGGTGTGGTCTTTTGCATCATTAACCTATTTATATATGTGTGTCGGTTCTAACATAAAATGTTGATCCATTTTTTAATTAACATCCGCATAGGTTTATAAAAGCATTTGTAGTTAACTTTGGTTGCCAATGTTTGTGATCGTGTCTAGGTTTCATTACTGTGGAAGAACTGATATCCATTGTTCAGTCATTAGATGGGAACACGCCAAAGGAAGAAGTTCAGGAAAAGATTAGTAAAGTCGATATCGATGGAAAAGGAAGTGTAAATTTTGAAGAGTTCTTGAATGTTATCGGAATGACAATGAAGGTAAACCTTGAGAAAAGTAGGGTTCTTAAATATCTAAGAGTGGTGAAAATCTTTCTTTATGGATAATTGTGTGCTTTAAGTAAAGATCATGAAACATTTTAATTTTCCTTTTGTTAGGAAAATCTGACTGAGGAGCTAAAAGACGCGTTCAAAGTATTTGACAGGGATAATGATGGGTACATATCAGCTACAGAGGTAAACACACACACACACACACATATATATATATATATATATATATATATATATAGCATGGCATGCAACTCAATCTGCATTTCTTGCAATGACATGTTTTTTTTTTTACAGTTGAGACATGTGATGATGAAATTGGGAGAGAGGCTAACAGAAGAAGAAGTTGAACAAATGATTAGAGAAGCAGATTTGGATGGGGATGGTCGAGTTAGCTATGAAGAATTTGCAAGGTTTATGTCATTAAATTGATCCATCTCATTTGAATTTGGAAGTCTCTGAGGACAAAATGACACCGTTGACTTTTCTTTTGACCATTCTATGTTCTTTTGTATTAATTATGACACAATTAATGCCATCCAAATGTTGATCCTCTCCCTCTTTCAAAACCTTGACTCCTTCATCTAATTACCACGTGTCTTATGTACTATATTTCTCAAATGTCAAAACAAAATATAATGCACGTGTAAGTTTTTGTACTCACAAATTAGGTGAAGAGTTAACTAGTAAAATCACATGTTAAACAAAAGATAATGAGAATGTAAAATATAAAATTAATGTCATGCCATTTCCTTCGTTGTCTTTGTAGGAATTACTATGAACCCAGTTCTAGCTGATATCATGTTTCGAATTAATCACTTTTCCATTATAATTGGAGGATAATTTTAGTGATTGTTAATTGCATTTTTTATAACATGTAAAGTGAAGTATTTGTTACTTAATGATGACCATGTTTTATCAGGAAATCAATAAAAGAAAATTGTGCAATGTAAACCACTTGTGTCCAGAAAGAAAGACACAGCATTGGGCGAATTTAGTTACTATTCAATTTCAGTTGTTGTGATGAAAAAGCTGAAGGTTCTACTTTTTCGTCACTGCTCACATCACCCGAAATGTTGTTATGTGACGCGTTCTGAGAGAGTTCTTTATTCAAATTTCTTTAACTACAAATTGTGATTTTTGTTTAAAGTGCTTGTTAAATTAATATATTAATGAACAATATATAAAAATTGGGATAACTCAAAATATATACATGATTGTCAAAATAATAGATACAACATATTATTATCTAAAACTTGTTTATGTTATCCACAAGCGTATTTTTCATAAATGTTAAAACAACTTAGAATTTGGAACAAAATACATTCAAAAAATCCAACATGAGCATTTCCTAAAGTAGACTTCACGTTGAATATCATAAAAGTCACCAGCGATACTTCAACTTCGCAATGTTTCCCTTTTAACTAAACTTGAATTCAACGTAGTTGTTAAATCTATAAACACGCATAGAAAAAACTCCTTAATAAACAATACAATTCGGAAATTTCCCCATAAACTCTTTCTATGCATTCACTACGCATCGTGGAACTTACGGAACTTGCATCATTATCTATTATAACTTTAACGCTACACCCCATATACTTTTGCTCCTACAAAATATTTCGAATATATGGAGCATTTCATATTCATAATACGGAAAAAAATGAACATCAATCGGCTGGCTTTACATCATCCACATTAGCATCTACATCATCCAGATGTTTACAGACATATGCCATAGCATGTATACCATCGTCATAAGTTATTACACCACTTGAATATGCATCAGCATCGCCATATGCAAATCATCTTGTTGGACATCATAATCCATCAGATAATTCATATAACCATCAGAAATAGACATCAACCAAATCTAGATTATCATCTGCAACAACATGTCCCTCGTTTGCTTACCTATTTTGAGGGTCTATGATGTTTCTACGTTGTGGATATTTATGAATTGCATGATATTTATGAAATCTGTGACATACGTGAGTAAACAACACATATCTCACCAAATATCTAAGTCGAAACTCGTAAACAAAAAACCAGGAATTACCCTATATAATCCTGTGCTTTGACACTAACCTTATTTGCACAGGGTGATTCAATAGTGTTTAGAGGTACCTTTACATTAATAGTCACACATCTTAAATAATACTCATTGCAGAACCAATGCTAAAATGATTTCAGAATCAATTTCTCGAGAGGTAACTAAATAAATTGCATTCTGAAGATTAACATTCAAGAAACGGAAAAGCTGGGTTTAAGACTGTAAATCCTACTTAGAACAGTCAAATCTTAAAAAATGTTAAGAGTTACGCCTTTCATATAAGAATTTGAAACTTAGTCTCACAAGTGGAGAACACGATCTTAAAATGTACGAACTAATAATGCCAAACAATAAATATTTGTAGAAATATAGCCACTAAAACACAGAAAATTGAAATTGCGCAGATTCTGTTAGTAGCCATATTTGTTGACAGACTCTCCATTGAAACGTGTATTTCTAAAAACCGCACCGACAAAATTACAGCATACAGAAAGATCGGAAAGCTGTTAATGCCATGCATGGTTCAGATAATTTATCTTGTGGTATAGTTGCAGCATCAAGACTGAACAGTCATGTAACATCTAACAATAATGGCGTTTCAATATTTGTCTGTAGTAAGCTTTTAAACAGGGTGTGGTTATTAAAAAGGTTAGGAATGTACCAACTGATAATAGAACGAATAAATTCGAAAGTACACATACGAAACTACCAAGTAGAAATGTTCAGGGATATCATTTAAAAAGTTCAACGCAGTTACAAAAAGAGCAACATCAACCATGCGGGAAGATTGGGATATGCTTCTCAAATCACCATTTTTTTTTTATTCTTAGTAAAGATTTGCAATATATTTTTTTATCAGCAGATTTGCAATATATGCTTTTCCAAAATCACCATTTTTTAATATTTTGTGAAGATTTGCAATATCCACAGATATTAATGGCATTCAAATCTTACGAAGCATGCACTGCGTTTTCTAGTCACCTAAATGCACGAACGATTTCCCTAATCAGGAAATAACTGAGGTAAAGTCAAATCGTTATGTCGCTAATAAATTCCCAAAAGTTTATTTATTTATTTTCTAAAGATGAATGAAACATTTACTAGTATCTTTGTTCTGAAAAAAACATTTCCAGATCCCCAGCTACAAGTTCTTTATTCTGAAACAAAGAATATTTAACTTGTGGCTGGAACCCTAATGCCACCACCCAAAGACGTCCAACAAATTGCAAAGTAAAAAGAAGTGAAGGGGAGTAAAAGAATACACCACAGTAGCTAACACCGGTAAATGAAATGGTATACATAAATTTATACTCACCTTCATCCCTTCAAGTAGTTTTGTGTGTTTGATTGTTAAGAGCGTAGTGGTCTCCAAATAGGAAGGAGTGAGGCTAGCACAGCATGACCTAGTAAGGGTTAGCACCTCAGTGGCTCACACTAACCAAAGCTAGATCATGCTGGCAGCTTCACTTTTTCCTTTGTGATCATTTTCAGCACACCACATCTCCAAGTTCAGCAGTTAGATATGGTTATCTTGTGCAGGAAAGAAACAAGGTAACAAACATATGAAACTGCAAAAGACAGAAGGTGGAAAGTGTATGAAACACTTGGAACATGGACGAGGTGAAAATGTACAGTACAACTGTAAAAGTACACATGCAATTAAATCTAGCTATGAAGAAGGATTTGAGGAGGGAAAAGAAAAGTAGGAAGGCTGATAGAAGAAGTGGATTGAGTTCAGACATGAATGAGATGAATAGGAGGAACATACATGAAAGCAGGAGGGAAAGGGTAGAATATATAGAGAGGAGAAGTGAAAAATGCAAAAGGAGAAAGGGATGAGAGACATAACCCACCTTGTGTAACAGTGAATAAAAGAAAGTATGAAAGATGCACAGTGAAATTAAGAAGGGAAATTGAAGAGCACACAGATAACAGAGGTGAGAAGATGCATGATGAGTTGTCTTGGTTGGCTAATGGGGTCAGAGGCATAGCTAGTTAGCTATTAGGGCGGCATGGCAGTGGAGGGATTCTGACTCTCTCAGCCTTTTCTTCCTCTGTTGCACCTATTCCAATTGCCACCTCCAACAATATTATAATAACTATTTCCTTTGTTGGAATCATTTCTTTTTCTTTAAATACTTTTATAAAATCAAATTATATAGGAATCAATTTTAAACAAATACTTGTAGTTTTCTTTTTTATAATTATGTTTACAACAATATTAATATTCGTTTTATACTAGTAAGGAAAGTAATTTTATCCTTCACCTTTGTATGTGTTTTGTTGTAGATTCATTGTTTTTTCACATTTAAAAAATTAATAATAATTAAGAAATTGTAACAATCAACTTAAAATGTACTTTAATTTTTAAAAACATTACAGAAGGTTATTTAATGACATATTTGTTATTAAAGAAAAAATTGTGAAAGAGAAAGAGAGATAGTTAACGCAATGCCTTCTAAACAAGAAGATGATAGAGAATCTTTGGCAACATAATTTTGGTTTGAAAGAGAAGAAAAAGTGGTATGTGGTATGAGATCATCTTCTCTAGTATATTTGGAAAGGAAACAATATGATATTCAGAAATAAAGTGTTTAAATGTGAAAACCGTAGCAGAAAATTGTATGTGTCTCCTGGTCATGAATCAATTTTCTTTTGCTATGTGGTCCAACAAATCCTATAATATGATCTCAGATTCAAAGTTGACAACAGGTAATTTAGCAAGAATATGAGAGGTTCATGACAGATATGTAGATTGCATGGGGATTTACTTGGAGGTTTACTAGTATATAAAAGTTGTAGAATGTAGAATTTTCTTGCATTCTATCAGCTTCTATCTTCTTTTACTGTCATATCCTACTTCACTTCAGTTTATGCCTGATATTAACTAAACAATGTGAAATATATTTTCTAATAATTTAAGGTAGTCATTAGAAATTAGAACATAAACACAGCAGCAGAGTGTAGTGTGGTGAAGAAGAATGGAATAATATTAAACATTGAAGAAATTTATAAATAATTTTGGTGAGTACAGGAGAATGGAATAAAAATGTTGGTGGTGTATAAAATGAGAATGTGAAGAGTGATGTGTGGCATGGGCAATTATGAATATAGATTCAGAGTAATAAATAGAGTGTTGGAGAGAGAAGAGGGCACAGCCCCTACAACAGCACAAGAACACAACAATTATTGGGTTTGGGAAGAAAAGAGAAAGAAGATGGTGTGGTTTAGAATTTCTATGCAAAATTTAGGTTTGGATGTGTCTTCTTCTCTCTCCTGCTGTTTATTGCACAAGGGTAGAGTGATCAACCTCACTTGTCAATTCATGTTGGGTTACTTCAATTCAATGTCGTTTTTCAGTTTCCACTTCTCACCAATCGAGAAAAGCAACCAACTTAATACACATATCCCTTTGCTACCATCATCATCATCATCACACCCCTCCATTTCCTCTTAATAAATTATCTATTTTATACTGATAAATTAATTTTCAGTTAAGAATTTACATAATTTCAGATAACTTCTGCATTAGATCCAAAGTTTTATGCCAAGATTACTTACAGTAAGTAAAATAATTTTTTGAAAAGAGTAAAACGAGAAGCAATTTTAAGTGAAAAAGAAAAACATTTTATGATGCAAAGAGTAGAAAGAAGCATTCGATTTGGTCAAAGGAGGGTTCCTTGAAAAAACTGTGAATCAGCAGAGTTCATATATTTGGTGGGAGATATAGAGATAAAAAAATGAATTTTACTATGATGATGATGATGGTAACTATAATTGTCGTATTTAATGCTTTTTCTATTTGAAGAATGAGGCTATATTATAGGAATTGAGATTGCATTATGTGCATGCGTTGTTATGAACTGAATTGAATTGAATTGAAGAAGTGTTTGTGAGTTTTGTTTGTGACAGCTAAGTTCTGTGAACTCTGATCTATCTCTGGGTATAGCTTCATAGACCTGTAACATATCGACAATCCAATTAATTATCTACTTTGCTCTGTTCTGTGTTGTGTTTGTGTTGGAGAACCCAACATCTTCCTTTGATAAAAACAATTAAGTTTCCAAGAATTTTATTTTTATAAAAATGTTTAATGTAAAGCATTAAACTAAAGAAGACTAAACAAAAGTAGAAAGTGTTATATGAATAGAAATTGCATACATTAGGTAAAATAAAAGGTGGAATGTAGAAGAAGGATAATTAGGTCAAACAAATTCACAAAGCTTAAATACAATTAAATAAAAAATTAATTTAAAAAACATTTTAATAGTCAATTAAATATTAATTTATAAATTTTATTAATAATAAAAATTACTTTAAATATTACTAATTTTTAAAATAATATTTAATTTAATCAATATAGTGATTAATTATTTTTTATTTTTAAAATTGATTTTTATTTAATACTTTTTTTAAAAATAATTTTTATTTAATTATTTTATATAATAGTTAGATACAAACTAATATTTTTATCCCGTAGGTGGGGTGATAGGGTTAGAAAGAAGAGTGTAATAAATGTTTGTAATTAAATGAAAATGAGTACATTATCTCTTATTTATATATTTACAAAATGTAATAAGTTTTTTGTGATATATTTACAATGTTTAACTCTATCTATTATTTTAACATTTGTTTCTCAACACTTATAGTAAATAAATATTCTTCAAATTTTTTCACTCTTTAAAAATGTGTTTAGTGCATGTTGGAAAAATAGATTGCGTTATTGCGTTCCCAGAAAATGTTATTGCTTCTCATTTTTCCTTAAAAAGTGAAATTTTGCGTTTAAGCGGGAATCCAAACACACCATTTGTCTTCAAAATCTTTATAACTTATCGATCGACATATAATAATTTTTTTCATATTTTTCATATGATAAATTTTAAAAAACTGTATATTAAATGACGATACTTTTCCTAGTGTTTTCAATGCTATGTCTTTATTACTTGAAAAATATTTCCTAGTTTATCTTTTTAATAACCCTTAAAATCGATTTTTTAAAATTTTACTTTAACTCCTCCAAACAAAATGATGGTGAAACCCTTCTTAAGGCAGAGGCATCTAGGATCACAAGAATGGATCCACATAGATGGGGATTTTACTAGTCTTCTAGTAAGGGCCTTTTTTCCTTAATGAAATTATCAATTTAACCTTTAATGTTTTCTAAACTTTACTCTACATTTTTTTTCCTTTTTCTAAAATGTCACTCCACAAATAATTTAATATTCCATTGAAACATTATTTTGAAATTAATTTAATGTTTCAATGAAAAAAATATTCTGAAAATAATACTTAACTTAAAAGAGTGGAATATCATTAATAAAAAAAATAAAGGTAAGAAATTCACAAGCAATTAATACA
>Ga0123341_1006777_pt1 | contig 10380 bp, 9 predicted proteins | sample Turbeapinknodule_FD_89959 | JGI IMG/M metagenome (GOLD analysis project Ga0123341, IMG submission 89959) | Root nodule microbial communities of legume samples collected from Mexico - Turtle bean Mexico pink nodule | ecosystem: Host-associated > Plants > Roots > Nodule | place: Mexico: Nepantla...
CGCCGTATCGTTTCTTTGTAGGTTCTTGAGATAGATCCAGAGGAGGAACGGAAGTGAGAAGCGGCGCGCACGTCGATCCTTTGACGAGGCATTCTCCAGCGCTCCGGTCAACAGGCAGGATCAAGTACCAAGCTCTTGATGTCAATTGTTAGAATATACGGCCTTAAACGAGAGGGGGTGAATTGTTTAAGATATGTTTTTGAAATCTTTTTGAAGTTTAACAAAATTCTTTGTATGAATCCAGAACAAAAATCAGGTTAGTTAAGAACAAGATCAATAAAACAGCAAAGTAGCAGAAAAACATCAGTTGTTTATACTAGTAAAGCTAAAAACAAAATGTAAATGAGTTTAAGGGTAAGAGAAAGATACACCAACAGTTTATATTGGTTCACTCTTAAACCAAGAGCTGTATCCAGTCCCAAGAAAACCACTGGGTAATCCACTAAGTAATCAAACCAGATTACAACATACAATCCACGAAAGCAGTGACCTTGAACCCTTCAAGAAACACACTCACTTTGGCAAATCACACACCAAGAGTATTAATCTTGATCCCCTCAAGAGCACACAACACCAGAAATACAGAAGGTTGAGAAGAGATTACACTTGTTTACAGAATAATCTAAAATCAATACAAATGCAATCCTATTCCACTCTCTTAGAAAACCCAAAGCTTTGATGTGAATGTTCAAATCTTGAATCAACTCTTTCACAATTGAAAAAACTCAAATCTGTTTTTCTTTTCTGTTAGAAAAGATAAACAAATTATTTATATTTTCCAAAGATTGGTCAAAGCATTTAATGAATGAGCGTATTCAGTTGGAAATCATTTAAAGCACATTCAACCATTAAAATAGAATTCTGTTAGGATTTTCAAAGAAACAATCGGTTGAAACCACAAAACAACCGATTGTTTGGTTTGGCAGTTAAGTCAACCAAACTTAAACAGTTTTCAACCTTTTCAAAAACTTCTAAGAGTAAAACAACCGGTTGATTCAACAAAACAACAGGTTGTCTTCACTTAGTTTGAAAAACACTTTATTTCAAAAAGGATTTAAAGCACATTAGCTTTAGATTCAACAAAGGAGTGGATTACAACTACCCAGATCCCTCCCAAAACACAGTAGCAACACAGCCTTGCATCAAGCACAAAGGATTTGGATTCTTCAAAGCACAATTTGAATTCTTCAAAGCACTTGATCACTCTTGATCAACATCAGGTCCTTTTATAGTCAAGCATTGATAACTGCATAATTTATTCGTTAATATGCTCCCTTATATTTTGGGGTTATATCTTTGCAGAGTATCGTCTCTGACTGGGTCTTTTTTCTGTTTCAAACTACTAATTGCATCAGTTATAATGTGTATTTAGTGTTTGGGTTGTACTAATTTCCCAAAAATGAGTGTTTTCTTGGAAATACTCAACCTTTTTGTATTTGGGCTGATGTATGGAGCTATGTTATGCTCCACATGTATCGATCTGATTAATGGGCCTAAGACCCACATGTTCGGATTATGAACCGAAAATGCCGAACAGTACAAATAATAATAATAAGATTAATTGTACTAATCATATTTTATATTTAATATTGGTATGGATAAAAAAACAATAATTATGTTCTACAAGATAAATTATTTTGATATAATTGCTTACAAACATGTGTACCCTAATCTTTATGAAAATAGTAGGATTGAAAAGTGCATATCATATTTGGAAGTTATTGAAGATCTATTATACATCGCCTACTCATGCAATAATCAAGAAACTCAAGCTTCAATTCCAAATGTTCAAGACAAACAAAGGGGTTAATGAAAATCCTTTAGAAATAAAGAAAATTGTTGATTTTCTTACTATGCTATCAATGTTTGAGTATATGAACAAGATCATATTAATGTCAATTTGGATGGTTTACTAGATTATTTTGATGCGTATATGGATTTTTTTGTGGTTGAGGAAAATAATAGATCTAAAGAATGTTTCAAGACACAATGCATTGAATTCGAGTAAATTTCTTAGTCAAATTTGTGGAAAAACTAAACATATTTCTCATGATTATTGATATGAGTACAATCGGGAGTTTCATAATCACCCTCCGACAAATACCACTGAAATACAAATCCTGGCAATGAAGTCTATAATCCTTTTTCTATTGTCACACCCTTTACTATGTTAGATCCTCTATTGTACCCAGACTTGGGTGCTTCTCACCACATCACACAGGATCAATCCAATCTATCCATGAGGAGTGCTTATACAAGACCATGTTATAGGTGACTAATAGTTGTCATTTAATAGTCAAATTAAAATGATAATGTAAACCATGTAACCAATGCTAAATTGTCTAACGTCATAAAGATGATATATAATTACAGTAAAAAAAACCCCAAGTCGTCTCCCAACGAATCCAATAGTGAAATCGGTAAATCAGTTATCAAAATCTATTTGCAAGCCAGAAAAGTTAGCAAAAACAATAAAGATAAAATGGAGTTTTTAATTTGTTTAACAATAAACATAAAATAAATTATTAAAATAGTAAATAAAAAGTAGTTAATACCCAAGTTCTTCCACCATTGAATTATTCACAGGTTCTCTAAAGATTAGTCATTTCTCAATCCTTAAGCAGAGTTAAACCATATTGAACATGTGTCAATCTGATTCATATGAAGCTCACTAGCAAAACATGTGTCTACTGGTTTAATCAGTATCCACTTTGTTTCATGCGTATACTCCATGTGAATGTTTATCTCCTATCTCTTGAATCATGTGCTAAGAAATTAATCGGAACAATGTGACTTAATTAAGAAACCAAAGTTTAAGATAAGGAAAGCTCTCAATAATGCGTTCAATTACAACCTCTTATAAAAACTAGTTTTCCAAGAGATTATAATATTAAAAAAACTGCTATACAGAATTTAAAAATGAAACTTTTATTGATCAGAACCTCAGAACTCAATGGAGAGTTACAAAAGAAACAACAAAAAGGTTTAGCCTTCCACGTGAAGCCAAAAAATACAAAGACAAAAATGCAAAAAAAATAAATAGAGAAAGCGACTATGCACCCATAGAGATTGGTGTCTTCTGTGTGTTTCTTTGACTCTCCTTAAATAGGACGCAAATCAGCAACAATATCCACATTCCATGGTGGAGGCACCACTTTTTGTGGAGAAGATGATGGAAAAAATCCAGCTCCTACTTAGGTGGAGAAAATCTTCTGAAATAATTGCTTATATTTTGATTCAAATAAGCAACTTGGACTATTGCATATTTGGCCCATTCGCAAAGGTAGACACTTCCTTCAGATCGTCTACTCTAAAAACACAAAATAATAGGTAAGGCCCAAATAAACCCAATTATATTAATCTTAATTAAAAAAATGGTTTTATTCATTATTATAGTCCAATAATCTATGATTATGGCTATTAAGTGTGAATAAAATTATGTTCATCGGTGACATCAATTGTCTCAAAATGTAAGTTAGGTATGCTAAGTCACAATCGAATGTATAAAGGGTTGCACCCTGACTATCAACAATATTTTTAGCCTAGTAGTAAACGCTCAATCAAACAGACCAAACTCTATCAATATTAGGAATGATACAAGTTTTCCAATTTATAATGTTAGTCATTCTTATTTTCATACTCCTAAATCATCAAAACATTTACTTATGTTTTTCCTCATGTGCAAAAATAGACCCCTAAAGTCTACAATTTCCTCATGTTTTCCTCTAAAATCAAAGATCTACATTAGAATAAGGAAAAAAGAATACTTAAAGTTTACCAAATATCTTATAGACAATGGTATACAACACAAGTTATCTTTTCCTTACACGTAAACAATATTGTAGACAAAAAAAAAATCATAAACATATAATTGAAAGTGGTCTCATCTTACATGTTAATGCCTCTCTTTCTCTTCATTTTTAGGATGATGTTTTTCTTCCTACAACATCTTGTATTGAGCTTCTTCACACACCTTCTTTAAGAAACATGTCCTTAATAAAATATTTTTCATTAACCTCCTAAATATAATTTCATAAAAAAAAGTTGGTTGTGTTTACTATACTCTTCTCTAACCATGTGAAAAATATCAACTTGATTTTAGATCTCATGAGTGTCCTTTTATAGGATATAGAAATCAATATAAGAAATATAGATGTTTATTCCATGAAAGTTATATATATCTAGACATGTCAGTTAATGAGTCTTGTTTCCCTTATAAACATTTTATAGTAATTTTCTTTCAACCTTTAATTATGATAATAATTCTTTCAATACTTTTCCTTAATTAGCTTTGTTGTTAAGAATGTCACTCCTACAATTTCTAAACTTCTTACATTAATATTAATACTCATGTTATTGATGTTGAAATTGATTTTTTTTAATTCAATAGTTGTTTGATCCTAATTCTATTGTTGACACATGTTCTGCTAGTAACCATCTTAGATTAATACTCATCACATGACAACTTGTACCAAGGCATGCATTTTTAAGCCAAAAACATATGTTGTAGTTGTCACATATCACCTATGATAACACAATTAAGCATGCATATTGAAGTAGGTCCTTTCTAAATTGGAACAATGTCAAACTATGAAAGAAGAATATGAAGTTCTAATTAAGAATGATTTTAGAACCATTATCGATTTACCTCTTGGATGTAAGGATATAAGATGTAAATGGATTTTAAGAGAAAATACAATATTTAGGGTCCTAACAATATCTTTAGTTTAGTGATCATAGGTTTTTGTGAGTAGGTTGAGCTTCCTCAATCAAACTAGGACGGTTGGAGTTATCCTTATTCATTATTGTAATTAAGTTAGAATTTCATGTTTATTTTCCTCCAAGTACCATCCTAAGAAGTGGACTTTAAGTCTAACTCAACCTTATAAAATAGGCTTATAAAGTGAGGTTTGCACCCACTTATATACTATGAAATGTTCTTTTTTATAGTCGATGTGGGATCTTCAACATACCCCCTCATGCTGAGACCCCCAACTCGTGACTGAGACTATATATTTGTTCCTACCGGTTGACTTGATCGCCTTCGTAGCTCTAACGATGATCACACGCCCAATTCTCTCTGCCTTGGTTTGTGCTTTCCTTCAATCAAAACACTCTGCACCTGCAAAGACAAAGGGGTGCCCTAGAGGCCATTTGCACTCCGACGCTCAAGTCAATACTGGGTAAAGAAACAAAAATGTGTCTCAGAGTTCTAGTCTCAAGAACTGCGTACCTTTGTGAGGTTTCTTACTACCCTTTATATAGTTTAGGGTTTCCGCTATTTTCGTTACCTGCATTTAGGGTTTCTGAGGGTATGCCTTAGCGCCGCTATTACCCAATCTTAGGGCAATCTAACGGGTAAGGCTCCCTTATTGGAGTACAACCTCTAATGGAATGGCCACCTAGTACCAACTTATGCACCTAATCTCTGGAGCCATCCCTTTTGGGGGTGCCCTAGCTGTTCACGTGCCATGCATGCAACCTACCCCTGGGAGACGTAACCCTAACGGGCCTTCGCGCCTCCAGTGGTTCTTTACTTGTGTTGCGCCTGAATGCGTTATTCACACCACACGCATGGACCCTTCGTGATCTAGGCTTCCCCCTATTGATAACTGGTGTGTTGTTTGGGACCCACCTCTCGTGGTCCAGTTATGTTGTTTGAATGACCGATGTTCGATGTCACATCGCCCTCACTCTGCTGCCGAGGACACATCAACACATCCTGGTGATCGACGTCTGACCACTCATCAGCACCCTGGCTCATGTCGCTTGTGAGACAGTGGCCCACACCGCTTGTGGGTCCCATATTACATGGCTCACCATTACTAGTAGTTAGCGATATCCGAGGACTGGTCAGTACAATATTTATGGGTGGTTCGATAACGAGTGGCTCGATAGGCCCAACAAATTCTCACTCGAATAGGTTTTAAATGCTTTCATACCATTTTAAGAAGTGAATTTTAAGCCCACTTCAACCTTATAAAATCGACTCATAAGGTGAGGTTTGTACCCACTTATATACTATTAAATGTTTTTATCTCTGGTCGATGTGAGATCTCCAACATATCGTGACATTTATAGATGTGCAAGTTGAGTTATAATGAACTTATCCTAATCCTTAACTCTTAGGTTTCTTATTGAACTAATTGGATTAGATTATGAATTAGTATATGGTAAAACTACTTTAATACGAATCTTTCATAAAACATTTGTTATTTATTGAATATGACATTACCCTTTATGTCTTTATGTGCATTGATTTATTATTAATTAATGTATTTGTTCTCGTCGGTTTGCCTAAGGTGTCTTGTGCATCTACGACAGTTGTGCGTCCAAGAATCCCCCCTCTTCAACAGCGCTTTCCTCGTCTTGAATCACCTGAAAACAAAGAGACAATGGGCGTCCTCGCGGCCATTTGCACTCCGACGCTCAAGTCAAACACCGGGCAAAGAAACACCAAAAACTCTAACTTCTAAGCGTTCTGTGTGAGTATTCTCTCTGTGTGTTACTTGTATTAGAAATGCGTACCTTGTTATGCTAGTTGTTTCCCTTTATATACCTTTCAATGTCTCTGCCCTTTTGCTAATTGTGACTTAAACATGTTGTAGGTGTGTTTTAGTGACACTATCACCAGTCTTAGGGCCATTTAGTGCGTAAGACTACCCTGCCGAAGCGCAACTGGCGCGGGATGACCACTTGGATGCCAACTCATGCACCCAATCTCTGGGTCATCCGCCCTAGGAGTTCCCTGCCTTACTCACGTGCCATGCATGCAAATCACCCCTGGGATGTGACCCTTACGAGTCTTCTCTTTTCCAGTGGCTCTTTGATGGTGGTGCATACTACCGCGTTTCCTACACCCCATGCACGGACCCCTCGTGATCTAGGCTTCCCCTTACTGGTAACTGGAGTGTGGCCTGAAAACCACCTTTTTTGGTCCATCTTTACTGTTGGGTTGTCGAGGCCCGAGGCCTCTATGCCCTGCCTCAATGTCGCCCCCCTCCTCGGCTCCCCTTATCTGTGAGCCTAGCGAGACTCTGCCCTGTCCTGCCAACCTCCCAGTGGACCCAGCCTTCGAGGCCCCACCACGACTTTGGTCAACGCCCGAGTCCGAGGACTAGTCGGTACACAAGCCCCCCAATCTCGAGTTGTCAACTTGTTCAGCAAAGAGACTATGGCATCGCCAACCTACGTGGCTTCATGTGATAGGACGTGCACAGTGCACCGAAGTGATGTTTTCATGTTCCTGCTTTAATCAGCGCACACGTGTCTTAATCAAGTGGATGGGACTTAACGTCACTTGTGCTTTCTAAGTTTACGTTAAGTATTTCAAAAGTGCGTGCTTCATGCATTGTTCCATCACTTGCAACTTTCTCTTGCATTCTTCATCTTCTTCTTCGAGCGCTCTGGTTTCCTCTGCCGCAAAAATCACTACTTTCACTCATCAACAATCAAAGGTATGATTTTTCTCCATTGATTGCTCTTTATCTCCGATTTTGCGCATTGATAACTGTCTGGGACTGCTTAAATTTCCGCATCTTAAGTTTTCTTCTGCATTTACTTCGTTCCTCTGTTTTTTGAGTCTTCCTGCGAGGGTAGGGGTTTTCTGGGTTTCTTTAGTTTCATACCATAGCCCCCCCTTGTTGATTCTTTGCTTTCTTCTTTTCCTTGCTTTTCCTAGCTTCCTTCATCATGGCACGAACGAAAGTCACCGCCAACCCTCCTCCACCTAGCGTCAACTACAAGCCCTTATACCCTTGGGCCTCCGACGAGCTTCTTGCTGAAACCTCCACCCTCACCTCTATTGCATACTAGAGGGCGCATCTAGATAGCGAACCTGAGTTCATGGGTAGGGTGTTCGAGAGAGAGTGTGACGCCTACATCTCGGTTCGTCCCTGCGTAGAGGGCGAACCCATGTGCATGGACAATCGCGCCAACGAAGGTGAACCCTTCTTCTTCTTCTACCAGACTGTCTTCAAGCGCATTAGGTTGTGCCTTCCCTTCAGCAACTTCGAAAGGGAGTTGCTAACAGAAATAAACGTTGCCCCTGCCCAGTTGCATCCCAACAGCTGGGCTTTCATAAGAGTTTTCACCATACTCTACAATCATTTTGGCCACCCCCCTCCGTCGACGTCTTCCTTCATTTCTTCGAAGCCAAAAAACCCGGGAAGAACTTGTGGGTGAGCTTCAACGGTGTCGGGAATAGTCTTCCTTACCCTATTTCAATCATCATACAAAGGCTTCAAGGGGAAGTTCTTTAGGGTGTGCAACTCTGAGCACGGCCGCACCTCGTTGGACGAATTCCCCTTGTATTGGGTGGGGGAGTTAAAACTCAAGAAAGCCAAAACCCTTGATGAGCTTTCTTCTACCGGTCGTGGGGTATGACAAGTGTTAGCCAGCCTGGGGCTGGTTTTTAACATTGTTGAGCTTATAAAGTGCGAGTACGATCCATCCAGACTCACTAGCTACATTTAAAGCCCTGCCTCTAACGTTTTCTTCTTCCTATACCGCTTTGCTTATTTGTTGCCTCATACCTTACATATGTGTTGATTTTCTGTCCTTCCTTCATTCACTAAGTTCTTATCCTTCCTTATTCTGATGCAGGAATGGTGTTAAACGTAGAGAAATGGGCAAGATTAGCTGAGGTTTTATCCCTTCGTGACGACGCCGCTGCTGGTGCGGGCGCCTCAGCACCCGCTGCTCCACATATCCCCTAAACCGTTCCTACCCCTACGACCTTAGCCCCTACTGCCGCAACTCCCTTGGCAACCGTTGAGGCCTCTCCTACTCCAGCCCCCCTTGAGAAAGGCAAGGGGGTTGTAAACATCGCCTCTGATGATGAGGAGGACTTCTTGGACGACCCTGTCTTCAAGAGGCGTAGGGTGGCTGTGGCGACTCCCTCACATTCCACATCAACTAGCCGTCCTGCCTCGTTCAGGGAGCACCCACCGAGCGCCTCGTCCCCCCAAAGCCTTTTCGCACCCGAGGGTGGGGGTGAAAACGGCCCTGAGCCTGTCCCTGCGCCTGCTCCTAAGCTTCCCCAGGTCCTTCAACAAATCCTTAAAGGCTACCAGAAAGGGGCCATGGGGGGCTCCAACAAAAAGGTCGCGTGGGAGAGCTTGGCTCTCAGCCTTGGTGAATTCTTTTCCCAAGCTGACGCCTTCTCCTGTGAGACAGAATCGAAGACAAAAGAGCAACTAGCTTTGGTTGGAGAACTGGATCTGGTGAAGGAACAACTTGCGCAACAGGCTTAGGTTTTCTTCAACCGTGAGACTGCACTGAACCAGGAGCTAAGTGCCCTTCGACAGCCTGAGCTAGAAGCTAACAAGAAACTCCACGACAAAGGCCAAGAGTACACCACCCTGTTGAGCAAAGTTGTGCCACTACGTACCCAGGTGGTGGAACTCCAAGAAGAAGTTGCGGCCAACAAGGCTAAAAAGGCCAATCTTGAAGAGTGGGCCACCGATCGGGAGGTGCAGCTGGGCAAGGTGGAGGCTGAGCTCACCGCACAAACTGAAGCCCTTGAGAACGCCAAGGCGGAGCTCACCTCACAAGCTGAAGTCTTTGGGAAAGCCAAGGCGGAGCTCATCAATGATGATGCCGACGTCTACGCAACGGGGTTCGAAGATGCTCTCGCTCAGGTTACTTGCAAGCATCCTGAGATGGATGTCACCCCCTTCGCGACGTCGAACCACATCGTTGATGGGCAGATTGTGCCTAGGCGCCCTCAATAGGAGCTTGGCTTGTGTAATCTAATCTTTGAAACAATGCCCCTTTGTGAACTTGTATTTAATATGATCTTGCACCTTTCTTTACTTGTCTTTATTGCATTTGCTCTGTTTGTCTTATTCATCTTCGTTTGCCAATCACTGCGTCTTTTACTGCCGATCTTACTTGACAGTGCTTCAATACTAATATCTTTAGCACACGACCTTTTTGGCAAACTTAAGACTTTGAACCTTAGGTAACACGCCTACTACCTTCACTTCCTGGTAACTTGAGATGGAGGTGAGGCACGCGTGAACTTTTAACTGGCCTTGCCTTAATTCTATTTGGACAAGGAGACTCCACTACTGATCCTCACCCCTGCCTCTGTGGTCAGGGGAGATATGCTAACTGGCCTCATCTTTGCCCCTAAGACAATAGAGGGCTTAACTGGGAATCCTTTCACTTAGCCTTGTTGTCGATACTTGAGAGGAGGCGTCCTACTTGGAATGGAAATGGATGAAGAAGATGAAAAGAACTAGGAAACTTATGTGGTTGGAGCTCTTGGAGATGTGCACGCCACTTGAAGGATGAAAGGCTTCAAGATGAGTGTAGTTGCCACCACTTGAGAGTCCAAGAATGCACTCAAGATAAGACTAGAAGAGAAGAAGACAC
>Ga0123341_1006778_pt1 | contig 10379 bp, 7 predicted proteins | sample Turbeapinknodule_FD_89959 | JGI IMG/M metagenome (GOLD analysis project Ga0123341, IMG submission 89959) | Root nodule microbial communities of legume samples collected from Mexico - Turtle bean Mexico pink nodule | ecosystem: Host-associated > Plants > Roots > Nodule | place: Mexico: Nepantla...
ATTGTACTCCTACAGGTATTGAATTCTTGTTTACTGGTATAGGAAGTGTATAAAGTCTTCAGTTTTCTTCATTGTGTTATTGGGACTGGGAGTTCTGATTCCAAATGTCTGGGTGTGGTGCATGTCGCTTGATATATGTCGAATCATAGGTGCCTTCATGGTAAATAGAGTGTGTAAAACAGGACATCTTTCTGTACATTCATTGTTATCTAATTAAACAATAAATTTTATTCTTCCAACTCTTCCCCCTCCCTTGTTCTCTGCTACTTGCCAATTTTCATGTCTTTTAATTGCATGGCTATAATCGGGTAAATAAAATGGTGTCGGCAGGCAAATGGAGACAAGCTTAAGTGGCTTGATAGTTTTCTGATGTGGTCCCCCTCCAATAGATTCATGTTCCTAAAACTGATTTCTAATGTCTGAGATTAACATCACTGACCCAAACAAAATGTTGATGGTACTGAATCTGTTGAGGCCACAACTTATCCACCTGCCATTAGCAAGCAAGTACAAAATAGTCCCATTTCTTTAGATGGATGTGTCGGTCATAAAGCTGGCCAAATAATAATATAATTTTTTGCCTTCACAAGTGGTTTGCCAATCTCAACTGCGAAATCCTTTTCATTTGAATATAACATAAAATTTTTTTATGACAATGCTTTAAGTCTTCACAGTAGTCAAAATAATTTGTATATTTAAATTACAATGAAAACGAAAAAGCAAGAATCAGAACTATGTGGTAAGACGGGAAAAAGTAGAAAAATATACAAGCAAGAACAATGGTGCAGTGTAATATACAGGTGGCATGTCAAGTAACTGTAATATACAAGATAAAAATCGTTTTTTGTGAAGATGAACCGAGCGGCAAACACACAAAAGCAACTTCTTGCTAGAAGTTGATGCGTATGGACATCAACTATGTTCACTGCGATGGGATCACACGTCCTAAAGCAAGTGGTCTAAGAGCTGTACCACCCCAAAAAGAAGGTCAGGCTTAGAGAAAACCTGAAAGCTTCTCCATCAACAAACAAATAATGCACACGTATTGTAGCTCTGGACCCGAACTATTTGTGTGAGGAATAATGATTTTAACTCTCGAAGATGGTCATGGAACTCTAGACATAGTACTGCTGATCTAATCATCATAAGGGTCTACTGAAAAGTCTGGCTCTTCAGGCTTTTGCAACTTGGGCAGGTCTACATCCTTGATCTTCTGAACTCCTCTCTTTGTGTTTGCAGCAAACCTTGAAGCCAGTATAGTGACACCTAAGTGTTGTTTTACTTGTGCAGTGCTTGAAGTCACTGCACTGTGCTCTTCTTCATTATGTTCATCGTGATTGAAGGACTGGCATTCCCTCAAGCTAAGGCTCTTCGCAAACATTCTCTTCTTGAACCGGCGCCAAGCAGCCTGAATGAAGCATGTTGCCCATGTCCTCCAATGGTGAGAGTAGAAACGGAAAGTGTGCTGCAACTTCTTGCTGTGGAGACGTCTAAACTGATTGGCCACAAATTTAAGATCTTCTGCTCTTAGTGCAAAGGCTTCAACTTCTACAAGGGCTTTAACAGTTCTCGTAGAAGAAGGCAAGTTGAGAGTGCATTTTGGAAGCAATGCCCAAGCAAGTAGCTCTTCTCCACAGAAATCACCAGGCCTCAAGGTAATGGAGTTGAAGAAACCAGTTCTGCCTCCATTTGTTGTTGAACTTTCAAGTCTCCCTCTGATGATAAAGAGCATCTCTGTAACCGGGTCTCCTTCTCTGACTATGTACGTGCCTTGAGTACTCAAGGATGATACCAATCTCTCGCATATTGCATCAAGTAGCTGATCATCCATTTGCGAGAAAAAAGGAACCTGTAGTTGGTGGAAAAGAAGGCATTTATCAGAGAAGATAGTCATATATAGTATGATTTTACCTGTACTCCTTATGCATGGATGAGTTAAACTATTCAACATTTCTTGATGTTGATGAGAGCATAGTACTATGATAGATGAATATTTATTGTGAGAAAACTTACACGTCGAACAAGGTCCAAGCAAAGATGGCGTTGGATATCTCTACGTAGGTCAATAGGCAGGGCACGTAGGATTGTTTCTTCATCAACCCCGCGAGTTGCAAGCCACTTGTATTGAACAAATCTTCGGACACGCTCTCTCAGATTTTGTGGGAGCTGACGGTGACTCATCCACTCTTCAGTGTCACGTCTCTTGAGCCTCCATTCTTCAAGCCTCACAGTAATAGATTGCAAATAGGTCTGCACTGAATTGAGCATTCTTAGGTGTTCACATAAATTCAGGATGCTTAGTTATAGTCAACAATTTGGTATTGACTTTTTGTCTTATTTAGCTGTACATGTAAATTGAGGATTTTCTTTAATCTAACTTATTTGATGATGATATTAACTCTTTCTGAAATGAGAATGACAAAAAGATTACAAACCATTGCAACTGTTTCAGTGTTTTTGTTGAAGAAAAGAGAATTTATGTGTAAAGGTTTTAGTAAAACATAAAAAGTGTGCTGGATTGTGTTCAAGTAATAGAAATGTAAAGAAGCTTAGAAGCTACGGAACTTATTGTTGCAAATAAAATAATTTTTTAAAGTAAAGTTTCGTGGATTTGAAGATCCTAAGTACCTGCATGTTACCAATTAAGTGGGCAAACAAAACCAGACCCAGAATAGCAATGAGTATTGCAAATGCAGTTTCCCAAACGAATGTGCTTGTGGTCAAACCCTGGCCATAGGAACTGAAAATACAGAAAGGAAAAGATTAACTAAATGCGAACAGTGAAGATAGACATGTGATGTTCAGTTTAATTCACGTCAAATATTTATCTGTAGTGTAAGGAAAGATAACTGGGTATTCAGACTGAAGAAACAAATCTTTGGCTTCTAATGAGAGTGTAATATAGTCAAAGCAGATATGGTTAAATACAGTTGTAGAACCAAACCTTAAGTTCTGCAAGCCCCACCACAGACAATAGAGATACTTCTCTATAAACACAGAGGAGATAACATTATTTTCCACTGCAGTTACGAAAATTCCATAGTTGAAATTGGTGCTATTTTGAGGACTGCAGTTACCAAACACAGAAGTATTGTTTACCCACTTCATGCGATCATCATGGTTTAAAGTACTGCAATCTAAGTACTTGAGAACACATTTTACAGGGAGGCTTTCATTTTTGCATTCAGATTTCCAGCAAGAAGCATGCCTTTCAATTGATAACAAATACCATGATGCCCCCAACACCTACAAAAAGGGAGTAATGAATAATTAAAAATCTGAAATGCCGCGAGATAACAACTAATTGAAAGACAATTTATGATTGAAGAAAACATAACATACATGACTAGCTAGCATGTAAAGTAAAAGATTGTAAGCAGCCCCAGCCCAAGCTGTCTTTGTAACTACACCAGTGGCTTTAATAATCTGAGAGCTTAATGGGAAAATCAAATATAATCTGGGGACATATTGAAGCAGAACAATGAGTACAAGTGCATTGTTGGTATGATCAGCATGGGAGCTTCTGATTGCTGGCATCATAAACCAAATCACAATCTGCCAACAAAGAAAAGAAAAGACATGTCATTTAACATCACTTCCAAACCGTGACAAACTTTCAGGGACAAATATACAAAGTCAGAGAACAAACGATCTCTATGCCATATGTAACTCAATTGCAAGTTTTCCTACTTTTCGAAATGGAGAAGGAATAAAGAAGTTGAATTCAAGTTAAAAAAAACATACTTAATCTCTATTCAATGTGGGACTTTTTATTAAAACTTATACTCTTAACATGTTACTTTTATTCAGTCAGTAAACGTGATATTGGTGTTTTTATGTTTTATGCATTAAACACAAAATGAGACTACCAAAGCAGAAGCATTTGTGGTACCTGGGGAAGAGGCAGTGTAGCAACAAGATCTAGGAAGAACTCTGATCTCAAATATCGCCTTGCAATCAGCCTAGGATCCATAACAAGCTCACCCCTTCCAAACACCCTAGAACTCGGGGATACATAGGCAGTTCTGAACTTAATGACCATGTTGAGCAGGTAGAACACATCAGCAAATGTCCGGAAACATGTCACAACAATTCCTATATTCAAATCAATAGCCATACACCACGATTTCCCATCATTTGCTACTGATGGAAGGTAGAAAAACAGTGGATCAACAAACAGTGCCAGAATGCAAGAAAACAGGAATGCCCGGTTCCACTCCAAAATTGCATCACTGCCAGGATCAAGAATTCTCTTCTTCCATGGCTCATGGTTTTCTGGGAAAACCTTAAACTTGGCAAGCGAGGGAATTTTGATACTCATTCTGTTCTTGTCACCAATACTCATTTTGCTTTCTGGATAGACTGTGAATGCCTTCTCATGGTGTTTGTGAGAGTCTAGCTTTTCCCAAGGAAGTTCAAGAGTCTGTTTCCATCATTGGACAACCTAAGAGTTTTCAAAACCACTAATCAAATCTGACAAAGTTGTAACAATGGGAATAAACTGAATGAAAAAGAATAATAAAGATGACCGTGGTATTGAATTCACCTCACTAGCTTCTCATGTCTCAGCTCCATGCTATGATTATGATGAAGTATTACTGTCAAATGCTCACCCAGATACTATTTCTACTGAGGAGTGCATTGCTTTGAATTGCAAGTTGCAACATGACAATGAAGAAAATCACACTGCATACTTGTTCTCTGATTAATGAAACGTGTTTGGTTCTTCATATGCAAATGCAACCAAAATAAGCTTTTGAAGAAAGAGACAAGTTGGGCAAAGGAGGGGAGTGATAAGCTTTGATTCAATCCAAGGCTTAAAGATGCGGTTTTGGATTTGGACAAAATTGGGTTTGACTTGAATGCTTCCGTGGACAACGGAAGAGTAACCACCAAAACGGCCTGCAATTAACACAGCTCAGATATTGAGCTATACTATAATACACAATGGACAAGCGTAAACGTGGGAAGTGGGAACCATGACAAAACTATATGTACATATACCAATATACAACAACTTGCATTTTCAAATTATCTATAATACATCTAATTTCTCTTCTGCCTTACTTGCACTCTATTTTTGCATCATATCTCTTTCTTTATTCTTTTTATGACATCTTTTTGTGATGTGATTTATGTGTTCAATGTAATTTCTAAGATATGAACATGTTTTTCATGAAGTTTAATGGTTGTTTTGTAAGTAAAGGGGTAAAATAATGCATGAACTTGTGACCTGCACTCATGAGGTGGACGTTGACGTTTAGAACGAAGCAACCATTAAATAATTGACAGAATTAGCACATATAATTAACAAACATAACATTTTTTAAAGATCAATGTGATTCTAATATAACCAACACAAGTAGTAAAATAATCAAATATTGATGACAGGGTTCGGAATCTTAAAGATTTTCCACTCAGCTTTTGCTAAACCTCAATCAACGGCACCAATGTGCTCTTGCTAGCTAGACGTGCAAAAAACTAATGAGCATAAATATAATATCAATGCCCTATTGACACTAAGATCAAGGTTAACGAAAAAGTTAAAATCTTTTGAATGAATTCTGCAGAAACTTCTTTTAAATGTCCAACTTAACGAAGCTGAGGAAAACGCAATGAGTTGACTCCATTGCTACAAGTATCAAGTCTTTCATTTCTATTTTCATTGCACCTCTCGCCATTTGCAGTGATTGGTGTGGTGATATAGAAAGTAGTTGAATTTCCTTCTTTCAATCAAACCAGTGCTGTTGTCCCTCACTTTTTGAGTCTTTAGGGTGAAGCCATCATTGTTTAATGGAAAGAAAAAAATATCTTTTGTTGATGCGTCTTATCCTCAACATTTTTATCAGTAATTGTGGATATTATTGGTGAAATGTTTAATTATGACAAATGAATGTAGATATCATGTTACATATTGATAGTGGGAGCTGATGCATATCCAAATAACAATTTTGGTTTCCATTTAGATATTGTATTGTATTGAAGATGTATTATGTTAAGAGTAAAAAAGCACTAAACTGTTGCTTCACAAAACAAGATTTCCTGCATTATCTTTTCATGCTAAGCACAAACTCACCCTTATATTTTGTCTAGTTGAGATACAAAGAAACCAAAATTAAAACCAATTAATTGTGATATTATAAACTTTATAATTATTTTAATATTATAAAGTTACTGTATTAATATTTAATTAATACCGAGTCAATCAGTACAGTTCTTTCTACGACAGTTTCATTGCCGTTAAACAATTAAATTTTACTTTAGTAGATTAAACGAGTGGCCTAAAGCATTGTTTGTTTATTGTTAACTATAGTTTATAAAATTTCTGTGAGTTATACCTTTTATTTATTTCAATACAATTTAACTATCAGAAAACAGTGCAAAAGGCGCATACTAGCTATTATTGTGAATTAGTGAGTGATTAGCGGGAACCTTTTTCAATTATTTCACGGATAAAGAGATTACATGATTCTGATTTTTGTATGTATACAAATAACGAAGTTGAAGCATTGTATATGGAAGAGTGTTTCATAACAAAGCCCACATCCGAAACATTTCAAGTTGAACTAAATTCTATACTATAAAATGAAACTAGGTTCATGTTGTTAAACCACGGAGCCGTGTGCTAAGTACATAGCGAACTATTCTTTCGCCTTTTACTAAAGAATACCGTGTACTTTTCACATGAAGCGGCATACGCCAATTTTTGGAAAGGGTCTTCATCAGAGGACCTTGCCATCAATGAAAGTCAAAACTTTGTTTCAGAAAGCAGATATAATTACAGAACAAATCCTATAACTGAACCAATCCATCCATTTTATGGATTTTTCCAGAGAAATTTTGTTATTAGTTTTGTCTGTATAATGATTTTCTATTTTTTAAATCTTAATAAAATTTCAAAATCAATTTTTTGTCTTGCTTAGTCTGATAATATTTGTTTGTCTGCTTTCCTTGACTCTGATAATAGAAAAAAATTCTGAAGCAGAACTTTTTGTAAATTGAGGAGGAATAAGACAATTTCATGGTCTATCATCTAATTTCTCTGAGGTGCCTTTTCAGATGGAGTTAAACTGAAACAAATTTATAATCCTGACATGAGAGGTGCCTTTTCAGATGGAGTTAAACTGAAACAAATTTATAATCCTGACATGAGACAGATCAGTGTTGTAAGCAACTTATTTTAAGAAATTAATGTCAGCACACACAGATTACAACAGATTTATAATAAACACAGTGCCAAAAAAATTGGGATGAGTTTGGGAACTTCATAAAAGGGTACAAAAGGAGAAAATGAACCAGAATATCTATTTCTGCACTGAGAACTATGAAGTGAAAGCAAGATATATATTACCACAGAAAAAAGACAAGATCTAACCTGTTAGCACTCACATCAGTTACAAGTAATTGCAGTAGCACACATCTCATAAAAACAAAGGATTGGGTCACACCAACAAACACATCTCACAAAGATTTCCATAACAACAACACATTCACCTGTTGGCATTCTTGTTTCTCATTGCAAGCAGTTAAATGTACAATTCAGAAGGAATTGAAGGGATCAATTTCTTTCTGATGGGCCTATCGATTGTCCAAATGAGAAAGAAGGATAAGATAAGAAGGTGAAGAAAACCCCCATCAACATGGAAAAGGAGGAAACAACTACATCAGCAAGAAATAAGAATTAATTACTAAAAGGAAGTGGTAAACAAATAAAAGCTTCTAAATAACAGCATGTAATACATTAACAACGAATTATCATTACATTTCAAGAACTAAACATACCATGTAATGCATGAATATCATCACCTTTGTGTGCATCTCTGTGATCATCAAATTCAATTTAGAGAAACACATTTGCATTATGTGTGTTATGGATAAATAGGTTGTGAGATGTTCAAAATTTCAGTTCTTTGTTTTGATTTGTAAATATTTTTTTTTAAAAAGGAAAACAAAATTATCAAGGAATGTTTAACATTCACTCACCTTCTTACACTACCAAAAACATGGAATTCATCTTCAACATCTCTCCCAATAACAGGTGAATACAGGTTACAAACATTGATGGACTAACTGTTTTAGCCTTTCACAATCACGAGAAAAAAGAAACCTCCCTGTCACGTAGAACACAAGTTACATAAATTGACTTCACTAAATCCATACAAATGGCATGCAGATTTTTTGGCAAAAGAAATGTATTTGTCTATCCACAAAGATCATTGAGGATAAACAAGAAAAAAATTTCCAAGAGTTTCAGTAGGGAACCAAATCCAAAATAAATTCTGAAAATATAATGCATGCTGCTTCAAAATTAGATTGAAGACAAGATGGAAGTGTAAAGTACCAATTATTGGAATGAATGTAGAACAGCAAAAAGAGACTTGGAGAACAAAAGAAAAATCATATTTTAAATGACTTTGGGATGAAGAGAAGAAAACTAAATAAAAGATAACGAGATGAAGAATTAAAGAACAACTCAGGAACAATTGTAGAAGGAGTTCTGGAGGAAGGAGTATGATTATTGAATTAGCTGCATCTCATGTGATGTTATGATATTAGATACCTGTTGAAAGCCCACAATGATCAATACATAAAATGAGAATCAATTAAATATCTTATAAATGGAAAAAGTTTCTGATGTTATAGTTACGGAGCCGTGTGATAAGCGAACTATTCTTTCGCCTTTTACTAAAGAATACCGTGTACTTTTCACAAATGCGGCATAATTTTATAGTTGTTCTATAATTTTTAGTGATTTGGTCTGTTTTATGTATGTAAGCAATTTCATTTGTCGAACTAATTTGTTTATAAAGTAATAATGTTTCTCTTCGCTGGTCATTTTCATTCTCAATTTGATGCAATGAAACATGCTTAAATTGAATTGATTCACAACCATTCTTCTCCATATCATTGCATCAGGTTTTCAATTTGATGCAATGAAATGAAACATAGATAGCTTAAATTGAACTGATTCATAACCATTCTTCTCCATACCATTTCCATATCGTTTAACATGTATTCTCCAGACACAGTCATGCACATGCACCCAACCAATGAACTAAATCCTTAAGGAATCCTTTCAACCCAAGTTCAAGCCCAATCCAATACAGCGTTTGGATCATTGATGAAAATGCCGAGTTCCATAATTTCTGTAAACTGACTGTTCAAATTTTGGTCCTAAGAGACATTGGTTCAATTGCTTTAGTGCCAAGGACACCAACCTAATTCAATATCTAATGTGATGAAATGGGTCTTTTGAGTGGAACTCATTCTGAGACTAGAGTTTCAGATCAACGTGTGGAGTGCATTTGTGCACCATGGTATACTCCCAGATAAGTTTTTCTGTGATATTTTCTCTGAATCTAAACACAAATTACATAACTTGACTTCACTAAGTCCATACAAATGGCATGAAGACTTTTTGAAAAAAAAATGTCTATCCACAAATATCATAGAGGATAAAAAAACAAGAAAATATCAGTAGGAAACCAAATCCAAAATAAATTCTGGAAATATAATGCATGCAGCTTCCTGATTAGATTGAAGACAAGATCAAAGTGTAGAGCACCAATTATTGGAACGAATGTAGAACAGCCAAAAGAAACTTGGAGAACAAAAGGAAAATCATATTTTAAATGACTTTTGGTTGAAGAGAAGAAAACTAAACAAAAGATAATGATGACATGAAGAACTAAGGAACAACTCAGGAACAATTGTTGAAGGAACTCTGGAGGAAAGAGTGTGAGTATTGACTTAGCTGCATCACATGTACTGTTATGGTATTTGTTACTTGTTAAAAGCCCACAATGATCAATATAGAAAATGAAAGTCAATTAAATATGTTATAAATTGGAAAAGCTTCTCTAATAAAGTCACGGAGCCGTGTGATATGTACAAAGCGAACTATTCTTTCGCCTTTTACTAAAGAATACCGTGTACTTTTCACAATAAACGGCATACGCTAATTTTTTTACACGGATCTTTCATAGATCCTTCAATGTTAGTGAAAGTTTTGTGTATTACTCAGAAAGATTTAATGGATATTATATTTATTATACATGGACCTATTCTTAAATATTATGATTTAATAATATTTTATTGATCTGTTGTGTTTGTGAACTTCATTGGTGTTTAGTAATGTTTGTGGAAGGGATTGAATGAATTTGAGTTTCAAAACTTAATAATGTTTGTGTGGAAGGGAATATGGGGTATAGGATTTGTGAGGAAATGAATTTGTGAAAAAAGTTAGGTTATGTTATATTGATTTGAAGAATTTGAGGAAATGAATGGGAGAAAAGTTAGGTTATATTATAGTGATTTGAAGGGAATATGTGAGGAAGTTAGGGTATATTATAGTGAATTTGGGAGGAAATGAATATGTG
>Ga0123341_1006779_pt1 | contig 10378 bp, 6 predicted proteins | sample Turbeapinknodule_FD_89959 | JGI IMG/M metagenome (GOLD analysis project Ga0123341, IMG submission 89959) | Root nodule microbial communities of legume samples collected from Mexico - Turtle bean Mexico pink nodule | ecosystem: Host-associated > Plants > Roots > Nodule | place: Mexico: Nepantla...
AAATTTAAAAAGAACAATACATATTTATTAATATAAAAAAAGAAAAAACTTGTTCATATATTGACTCTTGATTATTTTACTATCGATAGATGTTTAAAATTTTAATGCTACGAAATTCATTTTGTATAAGTAATTTTTTTAAAATAATATATGATAAAAAAATTGATTACTTTTTTTCAAAAGAATTTCTTTTAGGAATCTTCTTAAATAGTTAAATTCTGTGCTGTAATGAGTAATTTTATTATTTAGGTCCCTTAAAATTACTATTAATAATAACTATTTTTAAAACTTATTTAATTTATTGTATTTGTTAGTTTCTATATGCATTTAATATTTCTATATAGCGTTCTCCAAGTCGTATAGAGACATACATGGTAATTTGTTTGATAAATTTTTTATTTTAAGTTTATTTTTTTTTTCATACATATTTTTTTATATGGAAACCTAGTTATGTACTGTTTCCAAAAAATCTTATGCAGTAGGATAAGAATGTTATTTTCTAAATAATATACCATACTATATTTTCTAGTTCTACACCTCTAGAAAACAAGAAGCTTTGTTCATACCAAAAACGCCCTGTGAAAAAGTTTTCTAAATATTGATTTTTTTTCTAAATTTTGTGTGGATATCAGTCTGTTAGTTCTCTTCGCTGCAGAGATGTCTTAACTCAGACAGTAAAATGTCTTAAAATGACCAACTTATTTACTTTTTGAATTTCATTTTTAAATTTTTTGAATAAAGTTTTAAAATTTAAGATGCTACATAAATATTGAATGAAAAAAATCATATTTGACTTTTCAGCATGATACATGCGGTAAAAAAAAAGCATTATATATATGTATATGTATATATTTTGAATGACATGTGATGTTTCTAGAAATCCATCAAGAAAAGTTTCAGACTTGTTAAAATATAGAAACAGAGAAAATGAAGTAAATGATAGTTAAGAAAGATTATGGTTGGCATCGGGAATGGGTTAGGCGAAAGAAAAAAAGAGGTAAATTTTTCAAATGTGTGTCCCGTGGGGTTGAACAGAGAGATTTGAAACATGGGAGACTGGTCCCATTTTCCCTTTCCTTTGTTGCGTCTTGGTGTTACTATAAAGGATTTGCAGTAGGTAAAGTCCAATGAAAGAGAGGAGAGTAAAGTAACGGCAAATGCATCACAAGCTTCAGTTGACACAGCGTTACCCATTCTTTTCAAGCATACACATAAATATTATTCTTTCACCATCTCAATGCTATTTTCACAATAATACAACTGACACAGTCAAACTCCAACAATTACATTTTATTCAACCCTTTCCTCGCCCTCGCACACCAGCTACCTTACTCGCTACTTCCTCTCTACTCTTCTTCTTCACCCTAATCAAACCTAGCTACTCTTTTTTTCTTCTTCTTTTTAACTCGCCTCACTAAAACCTGCGTAACATTCACTCATCCCATCTTCTTCCTCAACCTTCCACCCACATCTAACAATACCCATTTCCGAGTAAACCACCAAAGACAACATCTTATCCGTTTTGGCCCACACCCCACATGGCATAGCTAAGCCATTTGAATTGGGCTTGGTTGGCACCGTAACATTAAACCAAAGCCAGCACCTTTCTCTCTCTCTCTCTCTGTGGAATCAGTGAACTGATTTTGGGTTGGGAAGATGGCGGTGGAGAAGGGTGTTGAGATGGTGGCATTGGAGTGTCTGGGGAAAGGGTTCGATATAGCTAGTGATTTTCGGTTGAGGTTTGCAAAGGGGATTCCTGGAGGGAGGTTGGTGGTGCTTGATGAACATAACAAAAGGGATATATTGATTCCTGGAACTGGCGGAGTTACCATTAAAGCGGTTTCTGAGAATATTCGGTGTGATAAAGGGGATAGAATACGCTTCAAGTCTGATGTACTTGAATTCAACCAGGTCCTTTTTCCTTTTCATCTTTATGTTACTTTTTAAGAAGCAGATTTCAGTTTTGAATTAAGATCTGTGTTGTTTTGTGCATCTTTTTAGTTAATTCTGTGGTTCTCTCCTTGTCGCAGATGTCCGAGTTGCTTAATCAGAAATCGGCAGTGCAAGGGAAAGTTCCTTCTGGGTATTTTAATGCGCTTTTTGATTTGACTGGTGATTGGTTTCGTGATGCCGCTGACACAAAATACCTTGCTTTTGATGGGTATTTCATTTCACTCTACTATTTGCACCTCACTGCTTCTCCACTCGTACTGCAAGAAGAGGTAAAGAAGTCTGTTCCGGCTCAGTGGGATCCAGCTTCATTGTCTAGGTAAACACTAAGCTACTACAACAATCTTTGGCGCATAGACAGATATGGCATCTTTGTTTTCCCTATGTAAAATTTATTCGCACTTTCTATAAGTTTTAATGAGATTGAATTTGATACATTCAATTTGTTGCTGGTTTTTGTGCTTCCATTATTTCGATCATCTTACAATGGTAACCAAATTAATAAAGAAATGTAGGATTTTCTTGTCTTCTACATGAGGCTCGAATTTCCTTTTAGACATTCTTTTTTTCCTACTCTCCTTGGTAGTACCTGTTTCAGTTGATGTTAGTTTCTGTGTTCGTGTTTTAATGTTTTATGGGTGAAACTGTTTGGCCGAGTAACTGTATTGACAGTTTGAATGGTGCATGGTTGGTTTTGATAAGTACATGGTGCTAATCAATTTTGTTAGGCAGGTTCATACAGACATATGGTACGCACATAATAGTGGGCATGGCTGTAGGAGGTCAAGATGTAATCTGTGTCAAACAAAAACATTCATCAAAAATTCCTCCTGGTGATCTCAGGAGACATTTAGAAGATCTTGGAGATTTTCTTTTCTCAGATGTGAGAAGCCCTTCTTTACTACAGGGGAAGACAGCAGATGGAAAACAGAAGGTAAAGTGCTATATCTTCTGTAACTTTTAACATATTTGTTACTTTTCCGTTGATTCTTTCTGTCTATTCATGTAGGTCCCCGAGGTCTTTAACCGTGTGATGCAATCTAACACAATGCAGTTCACTAGTATTTCAGAAACATCAAGCAAGGATGTAAGCCACAAAAGAGAAATAATTTTAATTTGAAATAAAGATGTTCTAGGGTTGTGACTAAATTGTTTTATCTTGGAGCAGGGCCTCACTATTATTTGTTCAAAAAGAGGAGGAGATATGTTCAAACACAGTCACTCAAATTGGCTTCAGACAGTGCCTTCTAACCCTGACGCAATCCTCTTCAAGTTTGTTCCTATTTCCTCTCTTCTGACAGGAATTCCTGGAAGTGGATATCTTAGTCATGCAATCAATCTGTATCTACGATGTATGTTCTAATCTGATTTAACATTGTTTCTATAATCCGCTAATCCATTTTACACCTAAAAACTATTTATATATTTTTACCTTGCACAGACCACTGTCTATTGTCTTTATTGTTGAGGTAGACATCACTTCATTGGTTCACTTACTCTTTGCAGATAAGCCTTCTCTTGATGATTTACAGTACTTTTTAGAGTTTCAAATTCCGAGGCAATGGGCACCCATGTTTTGCGAGCTGCCACTCAGGCATCAGCGGAGAAAGACTGCTTCCCCTTCACTGCAATTTAGTTTCATGGGTCCGAAGCTTCATATCATCTCTACACAGGTACTGCTAACCAAACTCCCGTGTCTGAGCGAGAGCAAATATTGTGCATGTTAGACTTTACTCCTACCTTTGAGGTTAATATTCTTTTAGAAGGTTCATACTTGGTTAGTGTCAGGACTTTCTCCTATCACTTCTGGCTTGTGACAAATTAGGCTGGGGTATAAAATGTGGTTATGCTTCAACCAGCTTTTATTTCCAACCTTCCTAGTTCTTTTATTGGATACACTAGCTGTTAGTCTGTTACTGTACTATTATGACTAATCTTACACCCAGGAACCAAAGTGACCATGGACCAATCAGAGTGCCTATGTGATCGGTAGAATATCGATAATGCGGATTAGATCCAATTGTGGCCCAATCTCCTATAAGCCGACCGACTTAAGCCACCCCAGTGGCATTTTGAGCTGATTTGGGGAGAATTTCCGACCGTTATTCTAGTGCCAAGGTAAAACGGAGTAACTCCTCATCTTTCAACCCAGGATTTGCAATTAGCTTAGAAGCTGTTTTGTAGTACCTAGAGACCTTTCGGAAACCTCTCTAACCAAACGTGACTCTGCTATAAATACAAGACAACTCTGGCTTGAAGGAGCACTTAAACACACTAGGAGAGAAGGACTTCTATCTTTATCACTCTCTACCAGAACAGTTACCCTTCTTTCCTGTGTATTATTGTTATGGAATTGGACCTGTAGGAGTCTGAAATAAATGATATGATGTAGGATTAGGATGTAAATCTCGTTAGAAATGTTTTGATGAAGCCCAAGATTCATGGGCCAAGCAAGGTATATGGGATGAAAGAGGTGATATTGAAAAGTACATTTGAAAGGTCATTTCTTTTTGCGTCCCCATAGTTTCCATTGCACCCTAATGGGGGTAGTTAAAAGGTCAAACTGCCTCTTTGTTGCCACCACCCGTGCAGTGGTCGCCACCGCCCCCTTGTCGTAGCACCACCTTTGTCTGTGTGTTATGTCATGGATGAACTTAACGAAAAAAGTGTTTTGTATTGTGCAATCTAGAAGCATTTTTTATGAAAAAAATGACTTTCGAATTTTGTAATCTGTAAGTTTTTTTCATGCAAAATATTATTTCCGGATTACACAATTTGAAAATCTATTTTTTCATAAACCCAAAAAGGCAAAGTGGGAATTTTCATATTTATGGGGATGCGGAAGGATATTAAGGGGTGCAATAAGAAATTCCCCATTTGAAAACTACTAGTATTAGCCCACCCACTAACAATAGCACTAGAATGTATTGGAAACACATCTAGAAAGACATTCCAAGATGATCTATGTATATCTTATATATTTGTATTGAGAAATACGAAGGAAAACTTTTGAAAATGTACAAAGTTTTAAGCCTGGTGATTTGGCATGCCTATTTTGTTGATTTAACTACTTGTAGCTTAGGGTCTGCAGTTATGCTATATACATACAATTTTGTTACTTTTTCATGCTAGTAAGCTGTAGTTTAGGGTAAAAGAAGCATTTAAGAGGATGCACAATAGTAAAGTAGTTGGACCAAATAATTTCCCCCTTGTGAACTGATTATTCTCAAACCTTAAGGACAAAAACACAATTAACAATAAATTTTCTTGTTTGTCTATAGAGGAAACGAAAAGATAAAAGAGAGAATAACAGATATCAAGGATGTGTTTGGTAGAAAAAATAAAGAATGGAAATATACACAATTTGATTATCTATATTAGCTAATAATAATCGATTATGTTTCAGTCAAGACAAACTCAAATACCATTAGTGGAGCAGTTGTAGTTGGGTCCTGGATAACCGTTAATGCATGTAGCTGATCTCACTAAGTGAGATTTTTCTTTTATTTTTCTGTATATGCTTCCTTCAATTTAATTTTTCTTTTGTAGCTATTTCTCTATGATTTTAAGAATTTTTTAGTATACATGTTAGGTTTGCGCTGTATTTTGTCTGATTAACTGGTAAAATTTGGTTTTTCCATCAACATTTATCTTTCCAAAGAAGTGGTCAAGGTAGTCAGGCAAAAACATAATACTTTTTTTTAAGGAGAAATAGTGGCTTTTATTTCCAGAGCTCTCTAGGAAAGTTAGCAAAAGTATATTTTCTAAACCAGACCTACATTAAGATGTTCAATTTACAGAAGTCCAAGCTGCTTCCTTTGAAGAATCTCAAAGACTGCCAACTAGTTAATTCTTACATTTTATTTACCCCTTTAGCATCGGAGTTTAAACCAGAATGGCTGGTCCTCTATCTTGTGTCATGTAAAAATATCTTGCATGCTTCTGACTACAGTGGAAGTGGCAGAATACCATGTATATGAAGAAGTGTGAAGTTTAGATGATTTATACATTTTAGTGGGTCACGTGAATGTCTGGTCACCTCTGATCATTTTGGGAGCTCAGATGCTCTCAGTTCCAACATGTCATAACATGTGAGCAGTTCCATGCAAGCTCCTGGCCACTTGAGCTATTCTTTCTGTTTTCTTCATGATATGTGCTGCACAGCTTTGCAGGGATTTTTACTTGTTCTAGTTGTTCCTCTCATCTGTTTCTGAAAACTTGTCAATCCTTTATTCTTATGGTTCACACCATATTCTCTTGTTAACTGTGGTCTTTTATACAAAATGTCAGGTGGTAAGTGAACAAAAACCTGTGGTTGGCATGCGCTTGTACTTGGAGGGAAGGAAATGTGATAGGCTTGCTTTGCATATACATCATCTTTCTAGCCTTCCAAATAAAATGATCCTCTCTTCAAGAACCTCAACCTCGAGCATGCCATCTATGTGGCGAGGATCCGATGATAACGATTTGAGTGATCAGTTTCTGGAACGAATAAGATGGAAGAGATTCTCAAATGTGTGCACAGCAGTGGTTAAACATGACCCTAACTGGTTGAATAGTTCTGGAGGTGTTTATATCGTTACAGGTGCACAGCTCCTTAGCAAAGGCAGTTGGCCAAGGAATGTGCTTCACCTGCGTCTTCTCTTCACTCATATACCCAATTGCAGTATCCGGAAGTTAGAGTGGTCTGCTGCCCCAGAGGCTTCAAGAAAAACATCTTTTCTCACAAATTTGAGCACAACATTTTCATTCACACAGCATGGCAACACTGGTCCTCCAAAGCAGGCTCCAACTGCACTCAATTCTGGTGTTTATCCAGATGGTCCACCTGTGCCCGTTCGCTCCGGTAAACTACTTAAATACGTGGAGACAGCTGAGGTGGTGCGAGGTCCACATGATGCTCCTGGCCATTGGTTGGTAACTGCTGCTAAGCTTGTGACTGATGGTGGTAAGATTGGATTACAGGTTAAGTTTGCATTGCTAGATTATTGGTGATTCCGGGCTGCAGTTCACTCATACTGCTACTTATGTGTTGCTTGAAATGGTTTTGAAACTACACATCACTTGTATATTCTTTCTAAAGGCTTTGTACAGTACAGTATACAAAATGAGTGGCTGTTGGCATCGGGCAATAGAAAATTTAGATTTGTCTATTCCGCTAAGTCTGGGTAAATCTATTTAAAATAATGTTTTTATTGATGAAGTATTTTAACTGGAGATTGCAAATCTTTTGTAGCAAGATACTTATAAGAATATTTAACCTTGGCTGTTTAACTACACGTATCAAGATTATTTTGTCTAATTTGAAGAAAATTTTCTATAAACTCTTCTAATATATAAAAAAAAAATTAAGAAATTAGCACTATCTTTTACAAACTTCCGAAAAAAAAAAGTTTTGTTCAAACTCTTTATTTTCTTCCTTATTCATGATCTTTTCAACCCTTCATATTTCACAAGATATGTTCACAAATGAGATGAGAGGAGTTATTGAACATACATGGACAGCGATGGCATGGGTCAAAATTAGTGTTCTCTTGTGTTCTCATTTGTTAGTGCAGCACATTGCTCTACCCGAGCACTAATTTAATGAGTGCATTTACGTTTAGTGAATAGGACGTGTGCACTATACCAAAAGAAACAGACATAAAATGAAATCATACCAACTTCCTTTGATATTTGCTACCTTAAAATCAATGCATTAACATTAACAATCATTTAAGGAAAAGAAAGAGGAGGTAGTTGATACTGTGGAAAGATGGTACAAGTGACCATATCAAATGCATAATTCGGGGGTTCTTCCTAATGTGTAGCTTTCTTGCAATTCTCTGGGTATGCATATTTGTTATATTTAAGTGAACACTATCAAATTAAATTTGAGTAGAAAATTATTGCTATCTCCTTGATTTCCTGTGTTGATTAGTAGCCAACTTTAATTCCTGCAATGGTTGTGATAATTATAATTGTAATTATGGAACTTCACTTGGAATGAAAGGAATCTTGATGGGATGCCCACTGATTGCGTTGCGTCTGAATTAATATAATTAACTGAAAAAGCGAATAAGGGGAACAACGGTCCTCTTTATTTGAACCACTTTCCAAATTGCAGGACCCAATTGACAACAAAATGGTCAAAGCCTTGTTTTTATATTTTCAATATGTTTCGCAAAAAACGGCTATTTTTATCACATTGACCATTGACCATTGACTATTGACCATTGCCCAAATTGTCGTATACCAGGTTGAGAGAAACAAGTGGAGACAGGTGGCTGTTCATACTTTGAAAGTAGAAAAAAATGACACAAATAGAAGGTAGAATACGTAGGTGCGTTAGACCAGTTTTTAAACTTCATTTCTCAACCTCATTTATTTATTTTTTATATTAGGTTTAAAGTTATGTAATGTGTTTGAATTTTTTTCAATAATAAAAAATTTAACACACTAATATAAATTATCAACTGAAAGAAAACTCGTACTTAATCAAACATCTTCTGGAAAAATGTATTTTGAATATAAGAAATTGTGAGTAAACCTCATTTTAGGAAACAAAAATCCTATTTGTCATTATTAAGTCAATATTGAAGCATCTGAATGTGTCAATTATAATCATGTCCCGTGCACAATTTTATACTCACAATTTATGTGTGTCTAAATTAGCCTACGTATGTATGTAAGATTGTTCCAATGACTAATTGTACCGACCCACTCTCCTATTATATTGAGAATACCAAAGAACTTGGGTGACTGTATATTTCTCATAATCGAGTCTTTATAGTCATCATTGACAATTATGAATATTATGAATGAAACGACCTAATCAATGAGTCTTAAATGATGAACAACTATTTATGAAACAATAAATAACAATCATACGAGTAATCCAAAAGTCTTATAACAATCAATTCAAAGAGCACCACTTGAGAAATCTATAAATACGCACCCTCTAGAAAGTCCAATCTATCTTATCTCATACTATTAACTCTCATACTATTAAGAACTTATCATTTTTGTGCTCCTACTGACTTAAGCATCATAGAGTCTTTTTCAAGCGGATCTCTCACTCTCATCGGAGACCAACTGAAAGCTCGATCCATGAGGAACACCCTGTCCTCGTCGAGTTATACTCCCTGAGTTCATTTTTGGTAGAAAACATTTGACGCCCACCGTGGAGTCTTGGCAAAACTTTTTCCAGGACCACCATAACAACTAGACACACCTTATCAACATGAGTTCTCCACAAAGTAACATAAATCAATAGCTTGAGGTTCTCCTACGGAGGAGTGAGGAGAACTTGTAGAAAACAATGGAAGATGCCCTGGGTCAAATGCAAAACAAAATGGAGAAGGACATGAGTTCCCTGAAAGAACAGCATATTGAAAAATTGCAGGCATTGCATGATCAGATAGCTCGAAGGAGTGAGGATCGCACTTAGGACGATCTGGATTACTCGAGGCACATGACGAAATCCCAGTAGGGCTCCCTCGACTATTCTACTCGCCAGGAAAGGACAACTTTCCACACACATACACATAGGTTGTGAGGGGAACCTAGACGAGTTCCATACCAGGTTTGACTTAGATGAAAATTCGAGGGCACAAACACCAACCCTTTAAGGTGATACCTAACCCTTTAATCAACCAAACCATGAAAGCTAATTTGGAGGGCTTCCATCCTTTCTCGCCCGGGGTCATGAATACCCAACTATCAAGGCGGTGGAAGTTGCCCAACCTGGAGAAGTATGTGGGAACCTCAGACCTAGAATGTGAAGGTCTATATAACCCAGGCAAACCTGTTTTTGGAGAATATGGTCATGCACTGCAGGTTGTTCCCCACCACTTTGGCAGGAATAACCCTAAAATGGTAATACTCTCTACATCGAAACTTAGTAGATTTTTTCAACACATTGTGCGGTCGATTCTTGGCTAGGTTTCTCGAAGCCTATAGTTGCCACCTCAACATCTCTACACAACGTAATACAAGGGGAGAGAGAGGGCCTAAGGAAATACACGACCATATTTTCCCAAGCCATACTGAATATACCTGACTTACACCCAACAGTGTCCATGCATGCCTTGCTGGTAGGTTTGCATCTTAGAAAATTCTTGGATACTTTGTATGTCGAGCCACCGAAGGACATGGACCAATTACGGGTCAGGGCAGCAAGATATATGAGAAAAATGAATGAAGGCAATGAAGGCGTCAACCTTGACGTTCTTCTTGAACTTTAAGAGGAAAAGGTCAGGAAATCCTTTGGGGGAACAAACTAAGCACTATAGTTATCACCAAACCCAGGGCCATAGTACAAAAAAGTGCTTCAAAGTAAAAGACCTCCTGGAAGAGTTGACCAGTTCGGGTTCTTAAACTTTTTTATGCATCAGATTGAGAACAACCACGATAGAAGGTCAAGTTGGGGTCGTGGGAGAGGAAGGAA
>Ga0123341_1006780_pt1 | contig 10378 bp, 5 predicted proteins | sample Turbeapinknodule_FD_89959 | JGI IMG/M metagenome (GOLD analysis project Ga0123341, IMG submission 89959) | Root nodule microbial communities of legume samples collected from Mexico - Turtle bean Mexico pink nodule | ecosystem: Host-associated > Plants > Roots > Nodule | place: Mexico: Nepantla...
ATATACAATCAATCAATGGACTTAAATAAAATAATTTTTTTTATTGATTTAATTTTTTGTTTAACTATTTATAAAAATGTTAACATTTTTAATTTAAAGATTTTCATATAATAAATAATATATAAAAAATACATAATTTTATTAATTTTGACATTATATTGTATATGGTCAATCTCTACATTCATGACCGATGCCGTCATTTATGACCGATCTCACGTCAATATTTATAAACAAAATCTTTACAAGAATAAGTACACCTCGAATAATCAAGTCTAACCATTGTTTAAGATGATCCATTAAGCATAACTTATTTGTATGAAATTTTTTCTTAACCCCAATATTAACTCATAGACCCTCCCTTAACTCTATAAATACATGTTCAAAGACAAGATAAATATATGTATTTAATAACATTATTAGTCTCCACAACAAAATATTAAATAACAACTTTGACATAAAATAATCTTTTACACGTTCTCTCACTTAACCAAGTCAAAGACTAAGATATTTCAAATATTCATACCACAACCAGAAATATCCATAATGACTGAAATGAGACATTCATCACATACAATAATATACATGTTTTATTCTAACTAATTAATTAATTAAATTATTTAAAATAATCAATTATTTAATACAGTTATTTACAATCAACTTATTAGCATATTAATTCTTTCATGATCCTTTTATTTTGCTTTTGCTAAAAAAGTATCATTAGCCTAAATAAATAAAATCTTCTGTATAAATTATCACTATTCAATTTTTATGAATACAAAAATATGGATTCACGTGTTTCGTAGAGCACACTATGTTTTTAATTCGCCACATATAATTATTAATTTGTAAGAAAGAAATAATTCTTATGAGACTCAGTGAATAATTTGTTGGCAAATTTAGAAGAATAGACAAAACTATTAATTCACAATAAACTGCAAAAAGAATAAAGAAAAATAGTAATTGAATTCGCAATGGCAACGGTAAGAAATTAGGAGGGTATTAATGTCATTAAATGTTGTTACGAGGGACAATAATGTAAAAGTTAGTTACCGTTGAAACCCATTTCGTTCATTTAAAGTTGTGGCTTTTGCTTATACGTACTTGAAAAGTGATCAACAAATCAAAAAATTACAGAGAAAGCAAGAGTGAATTCTCAGAGAAAGAAGCAGTTTATCCAGAAATCAAAGAAAGGAGTTATTTGTAAGTTTTCCTTTTCGCTTTGTTGTAGGAAGGTTTATTTATCTTCTTCTCCGTAGTGTGAGGGAAGATCTTGTTTCATTTGTTTTTCTCCGGTCAGGTTAGAAGAAGGAAACGTGAGTTTTTTTTGGATTTTTGAAATCTTGGGTTGGGAAATTTGAAATCTTGAATCGGGTTTTCTAGTTCTTTTAGTTGATCGTATGTTTTCAGGGTTTGTCTGGTTCCATTCGATTGGGCATTTGCATCCAACAATCACTTGAAATATAGGGATTCAGTTTAAGGACCTTAATGGAGCATATTAGGGTTTTTTATTTTGTTTTAAGAGTTGTTTTAATCTTGCCTTCGTGCTTTATCCAGTTTGATGAGATGAAATGAAAGAACTAGTTAAAATTTGAGATTTTTCTCTGAAAATAGAGACAGAAATTTGGTGTAAGAATTTTGTAGGATGGTTTAACCTACTAACAAAGATATGTATGCAGGACGTTCGTTTGAACATTGACAACATTAACAAAAATGGCAGCAAGAAATGGTCGGTTGCTTCAAAACCAAAACCTCAATGTCCATGTTCATGGTATATGGTTCTTTTGGTTTAAATTTCTTCCATCATTAATTGGTTTTCCTGTAGTTTTTAGTTTTTACTGTGCCTAGGCTAATTCATAATATACTGGTGCAGGAGCAGGATCTGTTTCTGGGAAGGCAGATTTACCAGGACAGAGGAAAGGTAGAGTTGGGGGAAGAAAACCACTTGGAGATCTATCCAATGCAGGGAACCTCATAAACCAATTTGATGGAAAGAAAGCCCTAGATGGTTCTTTGAACATAGGCAAACCCTCTGTTAATAAGGCACCGAAATTGCAGAAGTCAAAGAATCTTGAAACTGACAAAAGAATTGCCAACAAAGCTTCTGGGAAATCACTTACTGGTAGCAGGAAAGCACTTTCTGACATTTCAAACTCGGGGAAGCCACAAGTTCCTGAGAATAAAGATAAACACACACTGAAACCTTGTTCGCTGATAGAGGAATCTCTTCCTCCCAGTGCAATTGCTGAAGAATGGATCTTGCACGATCATAAGAAATGTATAAAATCACAGCTTGAAAATGAAGACGTGCATCAATTTTTCAAGACTGTTGGACTTGAGGATGGTAATTGTTATTGCATTTATTATGTTTTTAATCTGGTGCATATTGTCTCTTAACTTGGGCCCCTTGTTTTAATTATTGTTTTGCTAGTTGAACTTTGTGAATGGTAATGTTGTTCATTTTAGCTGGTAGTTGCTTTTTACTTATTCATTGATTTATGATCAGATGCAGATGATCACATGGCAATGTCCTTTGAACTGTCTGCAATAAGTAAACTGAAGGTTTGTTTTTGCAGTTCCTCGTGTTTCTCCTGGTCTTCTGTATCCTCCTTCTAACTTATTATTTCTCCATTCTTTCAGTCTGAAAGTGCATACTTTGAATTGGAGGAGATACCTGAATGGTTGCCTGAAAGGCAGTCTCAATCTGCTCTGTGTGGCTCCCCAACAAACTGCAAGACTCCAGGCTTATCAAGTTACCGTACAATGTGGAGTGACTCTACTGTCAATTTCAAGTTGATCGAGACACCAAAATTGTCCAAAGATTGATTTCTCTTGCAACAACTTAAGACTTCATATGAGTAGGTATTTTTGCCACAGATGGTGTTGGCAATGATAGTAGTATTTTTTGTTCATCTTAGATATTCTGTGCCTCACATGTGTGATTGTGGCATTGTTTTAGTAGACATGTTCATATCCGTACTGTGTTGAAAAAAAACCATTGTGCTCCCACAATGAATGTTTTTCTTAGAGATCGGTTAAATGTTGAAATTCTTATTCTTATGCGCGCCTCTTTTTCGTGTTTTTTTATAACGTACTGTTTGGTTAACACATGTTTAGTTTAGTACATGGTTATTGAATTCCCACCCTTCAATCATGGTCATGAATCACTATACATTTTCTGCGATGAAGTGTGTGTAATTCAACACTTGTCAAATCCACTGAAATGTATAATAACCACATCTCTTAATACTAGGTAACTCTCTCATGCTCACAAGGGTGGTAACAGATTTAGAAGTTTTAACTTATTAAGGATTCTGATATATTGACACATACACTTCACTTTAATAAATTAATATTTTATTTATTTTTACTTTTATTTTTTAATTTAAAAATATTATTATATTATTGTAAAAAGTGTCAAATGCATGTTATTTACTTTTCATAGTGTTAACAAAACTTTTCTCTAAAAATATCCAATATAAGTTTCACATTTTCTTAGCTACGAAACATACATGTTGCTGTTACCACCAGCAGATTGTAGGATGAAACCAAAATTCATTTATAATTTGAACATATTTAAAAACATAGTTTACATGGTACTGAATCAATTATATCAAATGCTTCGTTACAGCGCTAGCTTATGGTACAACCTAAACCTACTTAGAGTAATTCTGACAGGAAGACGGAAATGAGTTAGTAATTTTTAAATATTGCAGCACATACAGAAGAAAACCCTAAACAGAATCACGTTATATCACAAAATAATAATAATGATGATGATTATAGCAACATATTCGCAACAGTATCTGGTCTGTTGGAACATTTTTCATCTTGTTCTTTGGTTTCACGTATAACAGTAGCTATTAGGGTAAACTTTCCTTGTAAATCATTTTCGGTTGTGATGTGCTGCACCTCATTTTCGGTTTTTGGTTTCCCTCCTGAAACAGGTTTTATATATTTAGCATCTCTAAATAATACTATCTGGTCGGTCATGCAGTATTTTATTTTTTATTTTTTTAAGTTTATACTAAGCTATTTCATCTTTACTATCCATTCATCTACAAATATGAAATATGCAGAATCTACATAGGTAAAAGGAATGTAATAAGGTGATATTTAGGGCATAATAAAAGGTGGAGTTTAGCTTAAATCTATGATGGATGTGAATTATAATCTTTTATGGCCACATTCAATTAGACAATCGCATCATGCATCCTGAGGTGGTGACGTATTATAGTTTATAGAAATGAAATATTTGTTTCTCTTTCACTGAACAATAACATGAAATCTCAACTCTCAAATCACTCAATTTATTTACCAATCATAATCTTATGTTTTATGAGGTGGTGAGGTATTATCAATTTATTTCCCAGTCATGAGGTGGTGAGGTATTATCGTTTATAGAACTAAAATAATTGTTTCTCTTTCACAGAACAAGAAGATGAAATCTCAACTCTCAAACCACTCAATTTCACTTAATAATTTAATCACTCGTTCCTTTATATTTTATGATGTTAATCTTATGTTTTATGATGTTAATACTGTTTTATGATGTGAAGAATACCGAGTTCCTTTGTTTTATGACGTGAAGAATTCCTTTGTTTTATGATGTGAAAATCGAATCCCAATTTCCAGATCTTGTCTATTTAAATTTATCATGTATTTACATTTTCCTAAATAAGAAGAATTTAATTGATTAATAATCTTTTGTTCTTATGTCCCTAGTTTTATTTTCATATAGAAGGATTCAAATAATTCATTAATGATCTTTTATTTATTTTGTCCCTATTTTTAGAAGAATTATAAAAGGCATTCTTATTAATTTGTAAGTTTATGGTGGGAACAGACATAAATATAGATACAATACAACCCCACAATTTACTAATTAGTCTAAGAACTAAATTTCTCCATTTATATTAAAATTCTGAAAAATGAAGAATCTGTATAAATTTTAACTGAAATAGAGGATATAGATACAATACAACCCTAAAATTTACTAATTAGTCCAAATTCTAAATTTCTCAATTTTTATTAAAATTAAAATCCTGAACAATGAAGAATATGTATAATATTTTAACTGAAATAGAGGGTGTGCCAGGCCAATGCAATAGTGCAAAACATCCCAATAGCAAGCTATTGATTGGACATTTCCCATCAAAAAATTAATTTAATATCGTGTGGACCATTGGCCCACATATCAGATATTAAACTGATAAGAACAGATACTACACTTGATCTTAGCCAAAAGGCCGAGAAAGGTATGATTTGCTAAGCTTTGCAAGTTTTACTTTATAGTAGTATATGAACTTTGTGCACTGTCTCTCAGGCGATGTGGGAGTTAGTAATGGGTAATTTGTGTCCTGAGTTCCTGATAAAAAAAAAAATTATATCTGAAATGCGTATATGATGTTATTGGGATTCATTGTTTTAAATCATCAAACTTTCCATACAGAAATTCATGGTCAGTCTTGAATGCTCCACTCTTCATACCGATCCAAACACCCATAACAATACTCTGCCACCACCAGATAATGCGCTGAGTGGTTGAAGACCTTGTGCAATTGAGGAATAAGAGACTGACTACATACACAAAATTCACAACCCAATATTGATTCGAGAAGTTACCGATTCATTGGTCCCTTAGTCATTATATTACATTTGTTTTACCCTATCCTATGTTGATTCTGCATATTTTGTATCTGTAAATGATATTCAGCCAAGAAAAGTAAACCATGTGAAGGTGAAAATAGAGTTGCAAGAGTAGAGTTTACTGCAAACAAGACGAAAGGTATATATTGCTGAAGGGTTGGAACTACTTGCATGTATTGCTATGCTTTTGTGATTTAATATAATTTTCAATGCCCTTTAGGCATGTTTAAGGCACAAATGTGAATCGGAGAGTTGGTTAAAGTAAATTTTGCAGCATTTGTATATGATGTACTGTTTAAAAATCTCTAGAACATTGATATGAGAATCAGCACCTAGGTAGAGCATAACTGAAGGGCTGAGTCAAAAATAGAGTGAAACAACATATGCAAGTACTATGGAACAGTACACAGAGCAGTAAGGAACAAGAAAACATTTGATGTTCTTTAATTGATTATGTTACCATGTAATATACCTAGCACACACTGTTGTGAGTTATGGAAGAAATCACCTTTTATGAGCGAATGCTATGTACTTTCAAATAGCATACCATACCATTCTAATTCTAGTTTTACAGTCTAACGGTGGTTATAGTAGCAGCAATCCCTAATGAAACTATCACCATGTTAAGTTTTGTGAAAGATCAACTAATTTTTCACATTAACTTTCAAATTTGTAGACCTGTTAGAACCTTTGTAAGTACGAGTACTATTGTTGCAGCTAGAGTTAACAATTGTTTTGGCAAGTGCAATGATACACTTCATGGCAGAAATGTATTATGACCGTAATTGAAGGGTGGGCACTGAAATAACCAAATATTAGCAACAACTTGTTGGGAAATGCTCGTGTGTTTTTCTCCTTTTGAATTCAAAATAGCCACTGACCGAAAATGTAAAATCTGCCTAAAAGTATAATAGAATTTTAGTGCAAAAGAACATGCGACTCGAAGGCCACTTAATCTTTCACTATAAAAATAATGGAAATACAAAATAACAATTATAATGTGTGGATAAAACTCTTCTAAATTAACTCACTATCTTTCTCCCGTACAAACTTTATATGAGGCTCTCTATTTGTTGTCTCTATGAAGAGGTTCTTCTCATTTCTTGGTCTCTATTGTGGTTCTTTAAGAGTAAAGGAAAATTCACTTGGTGCAATCTACTGCACCAATGGTAACAGCCAGTAGTATGAATTGATCTTGCCAAGTTGAATTACACTACGACTTTTGTAATAGGGAACACTTTCTTAACACTGGCCTAACTCTAATATAGGAACCTTTAGTGGTTACAATTTACTCCCTTTCTGTGGTGTCGGGGATGTCAGTGTTGGATGTCCAACACTCAACACTTCCAATAAGAGATAAAGTTAGAAATTCATTTTTTAACATTTTTTGGACTGTGTCAGTCTCATCTTGATTTTGATTGTGATAAAGTTTACTCACATTAAAATAGAATACATGATCAAGAAGTAAGATAGTTGATCACAGAGTTCATCCTAGGCCATCGTGTTACAATTTCACCAAACTAATCACAGTATACATAGCAAAATGATCCGTTTTACGTAAGATTTACAAACAAAGTAATCACTTTTGTACACTGTATTACAGGATTGTAATGCATTTATGTAGCTCACCAGCTGAAGCTAACGGACTCAAAATGTAGGTCATCTGTGGAACAAGAAGTGCAAATTGATGCTACTTCATGTCTCATTTTTCTTGGGCCACTAACAAGAACTCCAATGCTTGATCCAGTGCAGCCAGAGAGTATTTCTGGCAATGAATGAAAAATTTACAGTTTAAGGTTTTACTTCAACATCCATAGTAGATAGAAACTTGTGCCAACAAGTAAAAATCTCATAATTTTAGTAGCATATCTTTCAACAAGCATTACTTGTTATATCACTAAATTTTTGGTTTGATGTCATTTAACTAAAAAAGATTCAATATAAATATATTTAACTAAGCTTGAGGAAATGTAACTAACTAATTTGAAAAAAAATGGGAAAACATAATAAAATAATCTTACTTTTTATGTCTGGTTTTTCTCCATAATGTACTTTAGCTGTTTCGACTAGGGATTGCAGGGGAAGACTTCCTAATTCTTTGTCAGCATTGTAGTATCCTGAACCCGGTGAAGTTGATTGATCTGATGTGTAAATGTTCTTAATCTGCCCCAAATCCTTGTTCTGTTTCTTGTTCCATAGGAAAGCAGATGTTGCTACAATGGCGATAGATATGCATATGAATAACATGCTTAGACTAGACCTTGAGAAATTAGGGTATATCAGGTTTGTATTATAGTCAATTGGATATATGTAATATCTAGTTAGGATGCCAATAAGTAGAAGGAATAATATAAAGGAGGATGAGATGATAATGCTAAGATAGAGCCAACTGTTTTTTCCTAAAACTTCAGAAACTGGCTCATCTAATAGATTTGCCTTGAACCATGATGTTTGAGTAAGCCTTTTGTCATTCATGTCTGGCTGTTTTTCTCTAGTTACATAGGCTTCAATCTGGAGCTGCAAGCGTGAGATATCGAAGGTGGTGCTGGTGGCAGAAACTGGGAGGATGAGGTCTATCATGGTAAGATCAATAGACTTCTTGAAGGCACATAGAAGAAGAACTCTTGGAGTTTTTCCACCTTCAGTGTTGGCCTTAAAGACCAGTGAACGGATTATGGAAATGAAAGGAGTAATGCCACTTCCTCCACTTATCAACACAAGCAACTCATGCCTGCATGCATGGAAGTTTTTATCAAGTCCTACCCCGTGAAGTTTTATCTAACACAAAAACATTTATCTATATTGAATACCATTCTTTGATTTTGAAATCTTCCCAAGAATTGAATTCATTAAAAAAAATACAGTGGAACGGTTCCACTAGAAAGTCTCTAGTACCTTGAGTAAGAGGTTGAATCATGTCCATAGGGTCCTTCAATGGAGACATCAAGGTGGGATAATGGGGACGAAGATGATAGCTTCTGGTACAAAGTATTGGACCAGGTTCCTGAACTTCTGATGACAACGCTTAAGGTGTCAGGATCAGTATCACTGCAGGAGGTGATTGTAAAAGGGTGCCACTGCAACTTGGAAATACCAGGAACATTAATGAAAATGGTGCTTGTAGGGGCATAGCTCAGTCCTGTTGTAGCAAAATGAGATAGAAATAAAAAAAATGGAACTTAAAGTAGAATCAGATACACATTTCATAAAGAACTTCTCAGAGCCTTTCATTCACCTAGGTTCTTGGAGAAATTTAATTCAACAGCTTCACAAGGCAAAACTCGGGCAGAAACCAACCGAATTTTCTTCTGAGACTGTAGGAATCTCAAGTATCGGTCGATCATGAATAGGTAAAACCCTGGAAGCACTAAGCAAGAGTAGGAAAATCCCAAATGTAGCACATAGAAGACTACAAAGACAATGTAGAGGTAATGAGTGTAGAAGAAAAGCTCAAAAGCCTTTCGCCTTATGGAAGGTAAGGTAGCAGCCCACATGATTAATCCAGCAAGTAGAGAAACTTCTCCAGCCACATTTGACACTCCTACTTTGTTCCATTTGAATATCTGCATGAAAGTTTGTGGACTGTCAGTTACATAGCTTGAAGGATGTCTCAGTAATTTATGACTGGAAGATGACCAAAAGGGCATGGACTTTGAACAGGTTGGTCATTTGCAATTTTAAAGTACTTGTGAGGTAGTTAGTATATAAGGTTCTCTATTATTTATTACCTCTAAGATTTGGTGTGTCTTGTACCAAAAAATGATATAACCTAGACCATGGGCTGTGAAGAGGAGCATTGCAGTGTGTCCTAGCCATATATGATACTTGATGCTTCCCTCCGAAGTTAGGCCAATGAACCTCAAAATTGAAGACCCTCTTGAGACTGGAAAGAACAATAAAACCAAGCAAATATTCCCAACAAGGCCTAAAGCAAGGGATGAATATTCCAGCTTGATTTCCCACCTGTGCAACAAGAACTATTCTGTTACTGGGAAATACATTAATATTACCTGATTTTTACAGCAAATAACTCTTTTGTTATGATTTGAAAATTCATGTCAAATTAAGAATGGTGGGTTATTCTCTCACACTTGGTCTCTCTCCTTCGCTGCGTCTTTTGCGGCGCTTGCAAACAGGGAATGTAAGTAGGAGAAGAAGGTCCAAATCAAGAGTAAAACAAACATGATGGCGAAAGAGAGCTCTGTCATGGTGATTATCCCAAGAGGACCTTTTGTAAGCAATGGTCTTTTCCATGATGCCAATCCTAAGAATCTCCATCCCTTGCTAAAAAATAGAAATTACCAATATCAGTGAATTTTGAATAAGAAAGTGATGAAAAGACTGAGGTATGAAATAATGTACCTTTCAGTATTGTGATTAGAAAGTTTTTGCTCCAAATGAAGGTATACACTCGTCAAAGTGGCAATTAATAGGATTGGAAATGTGTATATCAGTATGATCGTCCCTGTGCAAAGTCAAAGGGTGGATCAAATAAATTAATAATGCAAATTATTTATACCAAATAAATAAAAATAGATCTCTGTTCATATTTCTTCTCATCCACCTGGTTCACTAAATAACATAAATACCAACCAATTCCTCTCATTGCACACAAAATATTTGGTGAATAATATGATTGAAGAACTTGAAAATAACTCATTTTTCTAATAATTATTAAACATATGTATCATTTCATTCATTCCCCCCTAAAATAAGAAACAATATACAAAAA
>Ga0123341_1006782_pt1 | contig 10376 bp, 5 predicted proteins | sample Turbeapinknodule_FD_89959 | JGI IMG/M metagenome (GOLD analysis project Ga0123341, IMG submission 89959) | Root nodule microbial communities of legume samples collected from Mexico - Turtle bean Mexico pink nodule | ecosystem: Host-associated > Plants > Roots > Nodule | place: Mexico: Nepantla...
AAATTTATATTTTTATATTTTAAATTTAGTTTAAATAATTGGATATGGATTGTTTTTTCTAATTTAAAAAAAATTAAAATCAATATCCATCCTAAGAATTTTTTAGTCAAGGATAATTTTTAAATTGTTAATTTTGTTAATATTTGTTCTTCCTTATGGACAAAACCTCAATCAGTTTCAACTAAAATTACTGAAACTTTGTTGGCTCAATTTCAACAGAAACATTATATTAGATTGCATGTCTCTTTTTAGAAGTATGGCATACTTACAAAGTTGAATTCATAATCTAAAAGCTTCTTTACATGCATGACTTGATTTATAAAATAAAAAAATATATTTTGAAAATCATTACCATTTGACAACCCTTCTTTTATTAAGAACAAATCTAACATGCGACTCATAATTTTATAATTATATTGTTTACAACCAATCAGATAACATATTTGTGGTTTTAAACTGGTTGTAATTTTAGTAAGAGAGTTAAAAGTATCACCACTCTGTATAAATTGTTATTTATTCATTAAAAACTAATATTAAGGATAAAAAAATTGACAAATTATTAGTCATCGTATTATAAATGTACATAGAAAATACATAGATTCTCGTATTACAAGATAAAAAAAAACAAATTTTATAAACAAAAATAATGAGAAAAAATAATACACAAAAAAAGTTTGTTAACTTTGTCGAAAAAGTATATCCTTCAAAATAAAATAATTTGAATTTATACTCTCTCACATACATACATATATATATATACATATATATATATATATATTCGGGATTTTAATTAATTTAAATTCAAACTTAAACTAAATATAAAAAAATTCAAATGAATTTCAAATCGAATCCATATGCACCCGCTTGAAGGAAAAGTGTTGGTTCCTGCGCTTCTCTGTGCAGCAATTGTCACATTAATAAAATGGTGAAACATTTTTATGCTTATAGACAACACTTTCACCTTTTCTGAAATTAATTGCCAACTCATGTTTCTTCGTGCACCCATAAAAAACGTGAAATAATGAAAATCATTCTGAGAGTTTTTTTTTAATGCCTATTATGGGAGACAACTTTGCATTAGGATCATCCATTCTGAAATTTTTTTCGCTTTTGGAAATCCCATTCTAACAAATAACTTTTCATTTTGGCGCACCCTATTCTAGAATGCATTTATTCGTTTATGGATTTTCAATTCTGAAATTCATTTTCCCATTCCAAAATATAAATTATGGAACTCATTCTTAAAACCTGATTTTCAAAAACACCGACGGCACCATACCCAACCTAAAATTATAGATTACAACACATCTCATTTTTACCTCAAATCACCAATGAAGTTTTATCAACACACCAGGAGTTCCGCCGAGCTCAACCTTTGTTGCAGTAACCTCCAGGACCTATCTACAACCCACACACTGTCATGGAAGCTGCGTTTTGAAATAAAATAGTCTTTGGGAATTTGAAAAAATGATGGGGTGTAGAAAGAAACACCCCTTTGGGAAGTTACAAAGTATAAGAAAATTCCAATAGTCTTTATGTACTTTGTAATTCTTAGGTCTAACTATGTTTTTAATCCTGAAATTTAAACTAATTTTGGTTTTAATTTTTCTAATTTAAAAGGTTCTTAAGTTCCTAAAAAATAAAAATAAAAATAATATGATTTATCTATAAAAACATGAAATTTAATGTTTATGAATTAAGATTATAGTTTTTGTTTTCAATTTTAAAGAAAAATCCCAAACCCTAAATTTAATGGGAAAACATACTCGGTCTATAATTTTTAACTAAACATTAAAATTATATTTTTTGTCACTTAGCCTCTAACTATATAACAAATGATAATAAGTCTATACTTAAAAAAATTATATTCTCTAAAGCGAACAAATGGAGTAAAAAGTAAAACTATATTTCATTTTAATGTACACATAATTAGCTTTACAAAGTGGTTTAATTAAAATCAATAACAAATACAGTACCCTTTATTAATCACTTAAAAGATTTAAATTTGAGGTGAGGGAAAACTATGCAGAGAATGTAAATTAAATCACAAATCTCACCTGAATTTTAACTAAAACGAAGTAATATTGTGAAATTTATAATCAAATATGAAGTTTAAAACATAAATTATTATTAAATATTTTATTTTTAAAATAAAAAAGCCCCGCAATTATTGTATGAGTTTTGTATTCAAGACTGAAAAATGTGACGTATGGAAGTAATTAATTACATTTCTAATTTCTTCACCACCTAGTATAAAGTATCATATACACAACTATCTTTTCTCCGGTTTCACAGATATAATACAAAATCGAGGGATAAATTCTCAATTCATAAATACAAAAGAATCCACCTATAACGCTGCGATCTGGTAGAAAATATGCAGTAAATCACCATTCTTCTAACCAGTGTGGAAACTCTCATCACTCTCAGTCAATCATCGCTCTCGAAGGTCAACGACATCGAACTTCAAGTTAGCGTTCATATAGACATGAGAGCAGTGCTCATATATTGGACTTCCATCTGAAGATTCCTCATGGGGATGAAATCCACGTTGTTGACAGTTACGAATTACAGAAACACCACCTGGATCAGACAGATGAAATATGCCATGTGGACTGCAGTGCCAAAATAAATGTATAGTTCTGATTAGTGCCAAAGTGAAACAAATCCAAATCAAAATCATAATCATCCCTTCTTAAATAAACTATCTTATAATATTAGGGTCATATTGAAATATAGTATTAGACTTCTAATTTCCATATCAAAGGTCAACCTCCTACAGATAGACAAACTTAAAACAGTTAAGGTAGCTTATAGTACCTAGATTTCAGTGAGTAGGTATCAGTCAGCTTCTACAGTCCAAAGACATTTTATTACGAAATGAAAACTTCCTAGAAGACAGTGTAATGGAAAAATATTTATCAAGGTTCTATTATTTATCAAGCAAATAACAGTAGAATCAAAGGCAAATGGTTCAGCTACAGGGCTGGGACTTGGGGGAGGAGAGAACTTGGGGTAGTAGCAACCCTATGAGATAATTTTACTTGCAACTTGTTAACATACATTTTCCGTGGATTCATCTAATAACCCTATTGTTCTTCTACCGTAAACGCTAAACTAAACCATTATAACACGCACATTATTCATGATCTATGAATTAAAAGCCCATGACAAGCAACATACAAAATGGGGAAAAAAATGAGTAAATTAGATAAGAAAAATAAATCATTCATTAAACTCATGCATATGCTTTTGATCTTTACTCCATCCATCAGAAGCAAAGGGGTGAATCATTCCCTACTCCAATCTAAGATCATGCAATTGCTGATAAAACTTACCTAGTAGTATCTGTAGGGGCCATGACAATAGCAATTGCCTCTGGTAACATGATCTGAAACGAAGCCACAAATATACAGTTAGATACAAATTAGAAGGAAATATATATGTACATTTGCTGATTGTTCCAAATTTTTCTATTACATTGAGAAAATAAAAAGCTTATACTCCAGTGGCTTTACTAAAATAATCCAAGTTACTAGGCCTTTTTCCTGCATACACTGTACCCTAAATTCTCATGCTTGCAAATTAGGTTAAAGTGCATGACATTATTAACTCTCTTGTATCTTCTTAAAAACTGCACAAACATCACTATCACTAGAAATCAACTATCTAGCATTACGACCACCGTTTCTTGTCTAAGCCCCCTAATTAAATTTAGGAGGGCTGTAATAACTGCTTCAATATTTAAATATGTGAAAAGCCAGGAAATTGACATTACAGTGGAATCTATTACCTGGTATGAGTAATGAGTGTGTAGATCCACAGAAGACATGAAACAAGTTTGTGATGGATGTGTCTGAAAAATCGAAAGATATAAGATAATACTGAAATTTAAAGTTTGTAAACTAAAAGTGGGTTAAAGAAAAACAAAAGGTAAGAGCTACAGAAAAAGAACACTAATATAGTCTGCTTGAAATTATAAGGCTTGCTATCTTCAATCACATTAATAGAGTAAAATCTATCGATGCACTCGTCAAAACATCAGCATGTAATAGCTTAAGGTCATCTTTAAAATAAAGATAAAAGATTTGAGAGGGTGTCAAGAACTAGAAAAAAGAAAGAGAAAAATCTTTGCCAAGAACCAACTAGTAAGATACAATTTTTTACTATTTTTTTTTCTTTTCCTTAAATCAAAGTAAACCCCAAAGTCCCAGCAGGTAAAGGGACTGCAAAGGATGACTTTCTTCCTTTAATTCCTACCACAACTCATCTGCGGCACCAAGTGCACTATGCTTTTCTGCTTTCCTCAAAGCAAATATGAAAAGCAAAAATGTGACAATCAGAATTATTTTGCCAAAATCTTTCACCAAATGATTTGGCAATTGGCATGCCTGTTGACTCTTACAAGAGGTCCCTACTCCCCACCACTTTATTTCATCAAACAGCCCCCCACAAAATGCAAAAATTCTGGCCTTTTTTATTATCTGTGTAATATTAATCGTATTGGAATTACTGAATAAAGCAAATTATTTAATAATTTTAGTGTAACCAGTTTAATTCCAAGTCTCTATCAGAATTGATGAATAATTATTATCCTTACTAAACATGACAGCAACAAAAGTTTCTTTGGCAACTACTTTTACTAGAAATCAGAAGCCTTGAAATTCTAGATATACAAAAGCAGAAAAATCAATGCTTCATATCAAGTTTTTTGCTGTTGCCGCACAGGGTAGAAGGATATTTACACATGAATATAATTAAAAAGAATGCATAACCAACAGCCGAGATTAGTGGGGCACTTACATGTATCCAACCTAAAGGAAAAAGTGATAAGCTGTCTTGAACTTCAAATATTTCTTCTTCGTTCAATGTTTGACACTGGATATTAAAATTCAATTAGATTCACCATTGCTGAATAAAAATACCAGACAGTAGGGAAAAAAATACTAATGAACCGTGAGAATAACAATTCTTTGAATCTACTAAATAGAATGAGTACTTGATAACGTGCTACATCTATTAGTATAGTTCTAAATTAGTTCTCAAGATTGTGAAAGTTAGGGGTTTTAGTAATAAAAAATTGTAAAAAAACCGTCAGTCTTAAGCTTGCAAAAAAGTAATTCAATTTAGTCTTCTACTTTATTTTCCAGTGTCATTTTGCACCAAAAAAGACTAAAGTGAATGACATTTTCAAAATTCAGAGACTAATGAAGGATTTTTAAAATCACAGGGACTGAGATGACATTTGGAGTTTACTCATTTATATACAGTATGCAATTATGAGTTATACCTTTTGCATTTGTAATCAATAAAATCAGTATGTCCTTTTACAATCTCATAGAAACCCAGGTATTTGATATATAAACTGACATAAGCCCAAAGCCCAATCACAGACATCACAACCACCCGAAAAGTTCACTCTTCCTCAAACATAAAACTGGAAACACCATAAAACAGTTTTTGCTCCACCATTCCCTAAGGCCGAATTATGCTAACCTTCTACTTTCCTTTCTCTCTGCATTTAGCCCAACTCAACCAACCTTATACCCTTCTCATCCTTTTCCTGCCATGTAGGCAGTCTGCTATGCTGTGCAGGTTATTAGCTTTAGTATTTCCCATCCAGCCCATGTTTCAATCCAACAGACTTTCTTCCTACCATTCTTCATCTACAACTCAACACCAATTAAAAGCCCAAGGTAACACTCATTAAAATTGACTAAAGAACCAGTTGTTTTTTAAAATAAGTGCTAATAATTCTAATTTACTTTACAGTAACATTGGAGGTTGAAGCAGCATTTCAACTCAAATGTTTATAATTTTATCAGATACCAATAATTACCAATTATGCAGGATTCACCAATTACAACATCTGCGCACCACAACCTCAAAGCAATATTAATGTTATATTTTGTCTGTCAAGATATAGCTGGAGTAAGATAAGTGCTTAAAGTGAAGCTTTTTAACCACGGGATTACAAAGGACAGAGTATAATAGCTTGTAAAATAAATTAAAAAAGAAAAATATAGCATTATCTTACCGAGTCTGAGGTTGATTCCTGCTTTGGGATTATAAGTGTCGTGATATGGAATACCCTTTTTTTCTAGAGCCATTCAAATTGCAAGTACAAAAACTGTTAAAACCATCATCCAAGAGATTTTTTGGAACTTGGAAGTGCACAACATAACAATATCTCTTACCAAGGACCCTGCAAGAACACCACATGTCTCTAAGTTCTTCCGTGTGTTCTGTGAAGCTAATCTCAAAAAATCTTCCATCATTTTGACAGGCTGCAACATAGGAACAAGTCATGATAAATGACCGAAAAATCCAAGATATATGTCACACACTTCAACCAGAAAACTAAAAAAGGCTTACAATATGTAGGTGTTGATATGTCGTTGGACCATGTTCAGAATCATGAGAAGATTTAGCAGGTCCTGGCCTTGGATCTGCAACTTTTGAAGGAGGAATATGGGCACATTCTGGGTGCACCTGTGCAAGAACAGGAGGTGGCAAAGGTTGCTTGATGTTGAGCGATTGTAAGAAGGGATCCTCCCTTGATTCAGTTACAACAGAAGAACCAGACTCAACAGAAGGATGCAACCATCTTCCATCATCCAAGGAGAGAACTGAGTCCATTGTGGATGTAACTGGTCCTTGATCACCATCTTTAATTGCCACAATGTCATACAGCCCAGCCTGATTCAGGCTATCAGTGTGAACAACAAAAACAGTAAGTGGTGGGATGTTTTATATTTCAGAGTTACAAAACTAAACACAGAAAGCCTGAGAACAATATTTGACATTCAAATTTCAGCATATTTTCATACTCAGAATCCATTACAAACTCACAACGAGAAAAACATATTAACGAGAGGGGAAATAACACAAATAGTTTTAAAAGAAGAATTCTAACTGTAACTGAAGGAGAAATTGACCACAAAAGCACGAATAATAAAGAGTAACATGAGAATTATGCAGTTTGTACGGCAAAAAATCACATGAAACATAAAAAGGACATGAAACTCAATTTCGAATTAGATACCAAAGTCAAACCTTGAATCCTTGGCATGTGTGAGATCACTGCTTGGATATTGAACCTGCACAATATCGAATATCAATATTGTTAAAAATAGATGAAAAATATATCATAGTATCTTTCGAGTATCTTACATTATCTCCCTAAATTGATTCCCAATGTTTCCTTATATATCATGATTTATTTCCTCATTTAACTAGCACTGAGTCTTGTAATACTATAAATAAGGATTAAAGTTGTGGCTGATATGTTTTGTAACAGATAGCATCTTACAGAGTATTCAATATCTATTCTGTGCTTCACCCCCTCTATACCTAAAACCCTATACTTCAACAAATATCAGAGAGATAATCCACGTTAAGACAGCACAAGAAAGCCACACTTCAGGTATACCTTTATTTCTGCACTAGGTCCAAGCCATTGGCCCCGAAGGCCATTTGGTCCTAAAAATGAGTGTCTGGACAAAGTATCCTTATTTGGAGCAGGTAGACTAAGAGATCTGCGCAGTCAAAAGAATAATAATCACAATTCTTCTTTCAATATTGCAGCTTTTCTCTCTCTTTAGAAATATACCGTGAATGTTCAAGAAGCTCCTCAAATCACAAGGATATTAAGAAACGTATATGCTACTGAAAACAAAAGTGTGCTACATACTAAATTGTGCTGAATGAAAATCACACAAGTAATTGAAATAGTATTTAACCAACCAGAACATATGACTAAATCATTAGAATTTGATCCAGTCAGATATGGAAGCGGTAAACATAAAATCTTCTGCCTGCCTATAACAAGAAAAAATTGTTAAAACAAACACTCTCATTTATTATCTTGTATGCTTATTGTTTACTTTGTTTATCTTGTGGGAATGGGGAGAGGTAGACAGGAAGGACTGTCACCTCTTAAGCCTGCAATATTAAATCCACTTATAAAATTATACATATAAATGCACAAAAGAAAAATCAATTGCAGACAAAATATGGAAGCTTGGTGGGATGGGGAGAGGCAGACAGGAAGGAGTATTTGCTATTATTAAGCCCGCAATATTAAATCCACTTATAAGTATAAATGCACAAAAGAAAATTCAATTGCAGATAAAAATGGAAGCAAAAAGAAAAAGAAACTCAATTCAAAATTTTCATGGCCATGTACTTATCTCCCAGGATGATAAAATCGATTTTGCTCTTATTAGTAAACCAAGTGCAAATTGTAGAAATACCAAAAGAGTAGAATATGAATGGGTAGAAAAACTTACAGTTTCTGAAACTGCTTGTCAATAGGCCTGGAATCTGATGGTGACATATTATTATAATTCCATGAAGAGTGTGAACCGAATCCAGCAAGCTGCAGATATGTTGGGGGCAAAAAATTGACAACAGTAAACAATCTGAACTATAATTCAGGCCCACCTAGAAAAAATGGATGTTTCGTGCAGTTTACACAATTTGTTAAAGGCATTTTGATAAAAAGAAAGAAAATTCTAAAACAATTTTTTAAAGCATTTGATGTTGTAGCTAGTTGAGATACCATGGCAAAGATACAAATAGATTGACAAACTTTCAGTATCCTCATATTACTAAAATATTATCTGAGTTCTCACCTGTTTAAAATCCATATTCAAGTTATTACTTCTATTGACAACTGGCCACTCCAAAGATGAATTCACTGAACTCTGCAAAGCCATATTGAAGCCATTTTCCTCAGGCAATGGAGCTTTTACATGCAAGTCTTTCAATTTGTCCACCCGACGTTTAAATTCAGGCTTCAAAGATTCAAGCTCGTCCAATACAGCTCGTGATCTCTGTGATGGAAAAATGATAGACAACGTTAATGAGACCAAATATCAAATATAAGAAAAAATAGAATAAAATCTAAAACAAACACCCACACATATATACCATAAAATGTGGCACCTGAATTTCTCACCTTCTTATAAGTTGCTCTTTCATTGGGCAGCGAAGCATGATAATCTCGGTGATATGGTATAGTTTCAGAAACCAAACTTGAAAAAATAGTATAAAAATAGGAACAGTAAGGAAAAAATGAAAATGTTAACTCAAATTAACTGCAATCTAACAAGTCCACTGTAAAGAAAATCCATGAAACTTCCATATTTTACCTTAAAAATCTAAGGAGAATGATGTACAAGTCAACTACATTATTCTCCTCCCTGTAGATACTAGCCTGTAGACAGAACAAAATTCATTAATCACGACAGCAACCACTAATGCACAACAAAGTTCAAACTGTTCTACTTCCACACAAAACTCAGAACTAGTTCTAGTGCAGGGCAGTATAATGAAGTTAGCAAACCACAGATATTCCCAAACAGTTTCGATATTGTGTATTAGGGAACCAAACAGAGTATAAGCACTCACCCAACATACTCAATTCCATCTCCGCGACTAACATACACATCTCACCTTGATTTGTCATTATTCATCTTTTGCTCTACAATTTTATATCGATTTTATAACAATTTGATGTGACAAGCTACGAGATGAACAAGTTGTGGTCACATAAACACATCTTAAATAAATAGTGCATCGCTGATGGATAACTAGGGCTAGAAACGAGCCTGTGAAACTGGTCCTAAATAGCAAGAAATTGGCACCCGGTCACAAACACAAGGTGCCGCAAGGATTGAAGTTTGTCCTTGGCATAGGAATTCGTTAATTGTAGGAAGCTAAACGAAAGGATCCTATTGCGGTTGGAGAAGGTTCCGGCGAATATAATCTTGCAAAGCCCTAATGTAATGAAAAGGATGAACGAAAAGCATTTGGAATGAAAATAGAAGGAGCGATTCACCTGCTTGAGGAGGTTATCGGCAATCCTATAGTAATAGCGGAGGGGAATGCGATTATCAACGTCGACTTTGCGAGCGATGGAATCTAAGTCGATGGTCATCGTTTCCAGAAAGGAATGTCAGTGCCACACGCCTCCAATCGATGAACCGAACTCTCTCTCTCTCTTCTCTCTTGCACGGTTCGAAAGAAAGAACGAAGGAAGGCTCAAAGTGAGTGCGAGCGAGTCAAGTCGTTTGATTAAACTCGGAGTTTAGTGAGGTAACAAACAAACAAACAAACCCAACATCACAATTTTATACGGTATATTGTATTTTGTATTGGATCAGTTTGCTTGGGATGGAAGAAAAATCACAACTACCAGTAATTTGTGCAGTTTGGATAATATTTCTAAAAATTAACTCAGAAAATATTATATCATAAAATTAAATTAATATTTACATTTTACACTTTTTATATTGCTGACGTAATTAGTCTCAATGCAGCACGTTTACATTTTTATTTCTCCATAGTTTTTATTTTTCTATATATCACTC
>Ga0123341_1006784_pt1 | contig 10374 bp, 9 predicted proteins | sample Turbeapinknodule_FD_89959 | JGI IMG/M metagenome (GOLD analysis project Ga0123341, IMG submission 89959) | Root nodule microbial communities of legume samples collected from Mexico - Turtle bean Mexico pink nodule | ecosystem: Host-associated > Plants > Roots > Nodule | place: Mexico: Nepantla...
ATATAAATTTGACAATAAAGATTCATGTTTAGATTTTTTTTGAGATAATTTTTGAACTAACAATGAGATAAATATATTTCTCATGGTTAGTTAAAAAAATTTATTTCTTAATTTTATAATCATAATAAAAATTGATATAATAAGTTTGATCTTTTTTAAAAATTAATGTACTTTTTATTTTTAAAATTATATTAGAACAATATTAGAATTGTTAGAAATCTAACAAATATCTTTTGAATTGAATGTTATATATGTACTACAAGTATCAGTGTTTGATACGGACACATCATCATTTAATAAGAGTATGAAACTTAAACCTCATTCATCCCGTATGTAACTTAAGATAACAAGAAGTTGAAATTAGGGATACAGAGCGGACAGAAGAGTTACACAATAAAACCATTCTTAAAGACTCATATAGTACATTTTACAGCAACCGGCTAATCAAATATTACACACTATTTTATAACATTGGGTTGATCACACCGGGTTTAACCTATTATTTTTTTTTAAAGAATGGATAAATACACTATGTACTATACATACAGAGCAGACACTTCAACGTTCTTTCGATAACAATGGCTCCACCTGGGAATCTCTGTCCTTAGGGAGTGGAGGCCTGCCATTACTGCCATTACCAGATTCTAAGTCGCTAACTGAAAGCTTTTCCGCTCTCTCTTTCGACAATCGAGCAAAGAAACTTGGTTTGTCTTCCAATGAAGAAAGTGGCGTGTGTGAACTGTTAGATCCCGTTTTCATGCTTTGAACATGTTGCAAGCAAACTTGAACAGCATCATGTACTCTCACAAAGTACCACTCTTTGCCTATCAACTCCACCAGACCGGATTTTGACAAGGTGAGCAGAACTTCTGGGCTTGGATTGGATATTGCAATCTGCAACAAGAATAAGCTCAAGTTACTGTAGACCTGTGGTGATAATTTCAAGCATTCTAACAGTCGTTGAAAGTTCACAATCTTATTCTACCTGAACGTCCCGTAATTTGTACTCCTGATACAAGTCTTTCAAAGCTTGAACAGCACTGGAATCTACGTAGGTCACAGCTGCATTCATAACCACATGCTAAGATTATCCCTTTCATAGTTTAGTTATGAGCAACTATAGTGCAAAAGAACATTTAGAAACTCAGTAAATGGTGGTTCACGTAATTCAACACTCGAGGGAACTTAAAAATAATGAAAATGATCAACACCTGCTGAAAACATCAACTGGACATATATGACAGTTAATTACAATTAGATATTTTAATAACCTCACGACTATGAATGATTTATGAGTCGTATTAACCATTAGTGGCACGAGTACAGTTTGATGATTACATAATCACATTAATTTACCCTTGAAACAAAATTTCAACATGCTAAAAAATGTTTGCTTATGTAGTGCTTAAACACATTAACAATACATTATATGCCTCTTTGTGAACAGGGCAAGCAAGACTTACGTGCCATCTCAAGAATCACGAAATAAATTCTTTCAACCTCGGGTCCACGGCTTTTAGAACTATCAACATCAACTTCATATTCCCGCAACCTGACAAGAAAACTCCAGATGAATTAATGTATGCTCTTGATTGGAAAGATGTCAATTACAACTAACTTATCATTACCTGTCCTTTATGAAACTTGTGTTTGCAAAATAAATTGGAGCGTCGACACGAACAATTACAATTCCATTATATGTATATGCTTCAGGATACTGTTTAACATTCCTATAAACAGTTGTCCCCGGCAAACGACCCAAAACAGCTGCAGTGAAGACCAAACAATAATGTCAGCATACTAACATATCTTACAATATTTATGCACGCAGACATACCAGTTTAGAAAAAAAAAATACAAAAGGACCACTATTGTATTTCGTGCAAGATTGAAATTTACATTTTATTGGTTATATCAAAGTTGAAAGACATATACAATTGATATCTTAAAAAACTATTGGCATGCATAGATGCTTACTTAAAAATCAGATTTCAAATAACTTCAGGAATTCTGTATTGAAATACACTCCTTAATCCTTAACCAAGAAATTGACTTCCCCGAGTGAAGTATTTCAAAACAAATGGCCAAATCTAGATGCCTTAATTCAGGATTGATCCATTGCAACCTAAAACAGAATGGTCCTATCATATTTTGTAATTATTTTCGTGTCTTTATCTGTTAGCATTTGTAGATTTTGATTCCAATCTTTCAATAGTGATGCTAATGATGAGCGTTTGGTAACTGATTTCTTTCTTTCTTTCAGGGGACACCTAATGGGTTCTGCAATATTGTTGTTCATCAGAAAAAACTATCTTTCCAAAGTTCATAAATGTTTTATTTTCTTATTTATATATCCACGTGCATAAATACCTACTATTAGTCTTTACCATGTTAGGTTCAAGGTACTCATTTGAAATAAATTTTATAAATTAAAAATTACATGACATGATTCTTCAATATTCACACAAGTTAGCCTGTATAATGTGATTCAACTCTATACACATACAAAAACAAAGAGCATGCATAATTTCTGAACCTATACAAATCAACTTACCAATATGTGGATTTGCTGACTCATGAATGACAAAAGCAAGTGAAACCCCAACCTACAATCAAAATAAAGTGAGAAAGGTGATATCTTAGCATGTGGAAAATAATTTTATATTAGTTATATTTGAATGAATCTAGTATCTGAAGAAATGATTTGATAACCATTTCTTCTTCTCAGTATGAAAGCAAAGCACTAAAGTTTTAGCCAGCAAACATGGCTCCACTAGAGTATGCATAATCATATAAAAATTTCAACCTCAGTAGATGCATCAAAATGCGAACAGTTTCTAACAAAAAATTCAGAAAATAGTTTCTTTTGCAATTATAATGCATCCATTAGTTAACAACAACAAAAATTCCAACGTGTACTCACCCCAACAAGGACACCAATCTCAATACCAAGAAACAATGTTGTAGTACTAGTAATAGTCCAAAGAAGAAAATCTTTCTTATCAACACGCCACAAAAATATGGCCTCTTCGTAATCTACCTGAAAAATCATGCCAAGAATTAAGAATGTACAGTTGACAAACAAGTTAACCATCCAAAATGATATAGCATCTAAACAGATATTTTCTACATCGCTTGAATGAATAAACCAGAAAAATTAATTAGTTTAGACATTAAGATAATCAATATACAATTAATTATTGTACAAATAACATTTCTCTTCGAACAACAATATGAATTAACACTAACTAAATAAACACATCACAGTGGATTGGATTTCAATATGAAACCACCCAAACATATGTTATCAAAATCAAAGGCTGACATTCTCATAACAGTTTGAACAGGGATAGAGACAAACTCTTATTTTCAACATTATTCTTCCATTTTCTACTGCATAAAACTAGTATGCCACCTCTACCTCTCTTTCTATATTGAATAAAAATATCACTTCTATAACTACCCATGGATGCTGAACAATTAATAGTTGAGCATGAAGGGGATTTCTTACCAGACCAATCACAGCAGATATCACAATAGCAGCAAGGGTACACTGGATTTTTGTAGCCAGAAAACTCATCATCAGCATATCAGAAAAGAAAATACATCTCTTACATTTCAGTAAACAAAAATTTAAAAGATGACAGAAAGAAAAGGTAAAGAGGGGTCTTCTTTTAAAAGAAAAAGTGTTCTTTCAATTAAAAGATATGCTTAAAAAATTTATAGTAATTATGCATGCTTAAACCTAAAACAGCAAAATGCTCAAAACATTCTGTTTTAGGGCTTTTTTCGTGAGAAAAAAAATAGAAGATTTTGAAGAAAAGCAATAAAACAAGTTGTATAATAGCATCAACTTTTAAAACTTAAGTAAATGGACCTAAAATTTAAATAATTTTGTGAGTCTTAATGCCATATCCATTTATTCTTGGTGTCATGGATAAAATATAATAAGTGCATGGATGGGAAAGATCTTTATTAGCAAATAAAATACTTGTTTGTATTTCTAGAATAAGAATTTACAATAAAGATTTTTCCCATGCATGCCCACATCAAAGTACCAACAGAAGTCATTTGTAAAATGTCTGAAGTAGAACTTCCATTCAATACAAGGGGAAACCTTTTCAAACATGACCAATGACCTATAAATACTTGAAAACAAACCTGAGGTATAAACTCAAATAATGGTGTTAGAAACATAAGTGCACAGATCATTATAATTCCTGAAACAATCCCAGATACCCCAGATTTTGCACCACTCTCGTGATTTACAGCCGACCTTGAAAAGGATCCTGCATTACTCATTGAAAAATATTCTAATATTAATATATATTTTACATTTAAAAATAAGTTCTTTCAAGTAAAATCATAATGTTAAAATTAATTGAGGCTTTGGAACCAAAAGCTAAGTAGCCAACTACAATGACTCCTTACTTTGCAGAGTCCAATTGAATACTTACCTGTAGTGGGGTATGCTGAAAATAATGAACCAAGAACATTGGAAACACCAAGACCAAACAACTGTCCAAAAATATCAGCAAAATTAGTTGTCAAGTATTTTAACTAAAAAAATATTAGATTCTTGCATCAACATTTGGGAGGGGATTCTAGACCTGTCCAGTAATATGTAGGAGCAGTAAGTATATTTTGGAAAGAAATATACCTCTTGATTTGAATCCAACTCATACCCATTCTTCGCTGCTAATGCCTTGGCAATTCCCACTGACTCCTGTAGGTTGAAATCTGATTTAATTGGAAAAACAATTCCCAAGACACAATTTTCTTTAAATTCATAGAGGAGAAAAAGGAAAACTTACAAGTATAGCCACACCAGTTATGAGAATAGCAGTTGGAATTAAGGACTGTGCATACTCAAAAGCTTTTGGAACAGAAAATTTTGGTAGGCCTTGAGGTATATCTCCCACCTAATTAAAAACCATATTATTGTTAATTATATCAGCTTCGTCAAACATTTAAGTGAGCTACTGACCTTAGTGGTACATAATTCTCATTTACAAAAGAACGTTCATATGTTACAAATAACAAGAGAAGTAAACCAAGAAGAATACTAGCATGAGTACAAGACATTCAAGACAAGACATTATCCAATAATATAAACAAACTAACATGATTACTATGTATCAAGATTACACTCATATCATAACCAAGAAAATTAAGTCAACATGATCAACTACATTTTTGGTTTATTGCATGCCTAAAACATGATGAAATTGCGAATGGGCATGAGACATTGTTTGTGCCTCGTGTCTTTAAATACAAAAGTTGTTTGCTTATCGAAAAAAACTACCTTTTTCGTTCATGTTTCTCCAAGAAAACAAATGTAAGAAATTGAGAATATCCATTCCACCAATTTTCTCAATTTTATGCACAACAATTATAGGGGTACAAGAACAAAATGTTTTAATACTAGTATATTATAGTCAAATATAGTTCATGGTACCCACATGCAACTTCATTCCTTCTCTATTACTTTTGTAGCTTTAACTAAATTCATATCACTATTACAATGTCGGAAATTATGCATATTATGAAGTAAAAAGTTCATGCTATATATTTGACTCACTAAAGAAATTGACGGTGGATGAAAAACTTTTGCAAAAGTTGTTCCCAGAACTACTGCTGTAAGAGGACCAGCAGCTCTCAAGAATCGCAAGTACTTCCTTGATTTTCCCTGGTTGTATAACATCAATACAATGAGAAGGATGTTGATTCCTAACATAAGTATTGTACCAAACATCAGAGATAGATTCATACCAGGTGTTTCATGACAAGTAGTATCACAAGCATAATGGATCCCATCACAAAAGGGGGCCATGAAAACTATAAAAAGAAAAAAAAAAAAAAAACTGTTAAAGAAGGGGTTTCATAAGTGAAAACAGCATAATGACTTTGAAAAGAAGAAAAAAATGTGGACAAATGAACATATGGTGTGGACAAATGAACATATGGTGATATTGAAGTATTAATAGATTAGATGTTCATCACAGGCTGAAGTTCAAAATGGAATATTGATTCCAAAGAACATGTTATGAACATAAAAGGGCATTCCAATTTGATGAACTGAAATTAAACGTATAAAAATAAGAACATAAAGAAATGGGGTTGCAATTAAAAGTTTTAAAATATAGGAATATATTTGAAAATTTTAGGAAATTAAAGGGATGTGCAAATTTATTTAATATAGTTTATATAGTTTACTTGTAACTGGAAATTGTTTTAGCACCCAGTTTCTTTTATGTGTTGAGAGGCAGCAATGCTCAACTCTATGTTCTTTGGCAAATTGCAATCTTCTGGGTTGTATGCTGCAACCAAATTCCAGGTTGACATTGATGCTAAAGGAACCTCAAATTTAAGCTTAAGTTATTTTTTCCTCTTCTCAAATTAATTTTCACTTATTTGATCATTTAACGCTCCCCGAGCCCAATTTACTTGAAAAAAATGGGAAGTCCACTCCTTAAAAATCATCATCCTTCCTTGTGCAGACCCCAAGACCCCATAATCCCAGAATTTCAATTCAGCAAGTACCAGACAGTTCACCGTACCCAAGCAGATGCAAAATTGCCCCTAAATTCACGTTTTTTAGTTATAATCTATCCATTTTCTCTACAAATCTAACTATCATCAAATTCAATCCTAATTTTGTTGGTTTCCTACGTGATTTAGTTATCACTTATCAGTAGCATATATAAGTATATGTAGTTATGTAGTAAAGGTTAAGAATTAAAAACAAGCAAAAGAATCAATTCTCTGTGACAGTACATTACGCACAATAAAAATTGCTACATAACCATAACACCTAGCTAAAAAATTCCACTGAATAATTCAAATTTCAAATGAAATACATACCTTATCTGCTCCATCTATTATACTCTTAACTACTGGAATGATCTTGCTACTTTTGTCTAAGTCATACCCCAAGAAGTACTTAGCTTGAGATAAACCAATGACAATAGCTGAAGCAGTTGTAAAGCCAGAAATCACTGAATGGCTAATGAAACGAATAAGCCATCCAAGCCTGAAATACCCAAAATACAAGTATATATAGGTTATCCTTTAAATCACTTCCGTAAAAGAATCAGACCTATTAACTAGTGCTTAGCCTGCAGAATCATATAACTGCTACAGGACTCCTCTTGTTATAAAGCAGTCATCTTGGAGCTTAGGCCATTAAACTACCGTGACATTTAGGTATCGAAAATAATCATTTAATCACTTGTACATGTCTAGATGCAAGAACACAGAAGAAAAAGTAGACTTATATATTTAGTTAGACTATTAGATGCATGAAAGAGAACGAACATATATCTATATTGATAAAAATAAGCAATGATGAAAATACCTCAATAGTCCCATTATACACTCCATTATCCCCACCATAAGGGACAGTAATATTGCAAGCTCTGTGTATAATTCACTGGTCGAGTCAGCTATGCCACTTAGCACGTTAGATACCAAGAGGGAAACCAATGCCACTGGGCCTACTGCAAGCTGGCGAGAAGACCCAAATATGGCATACACAAATATAGGCACAAAACCAGAGTCTTCCTTGCAAAGAGAAATAACATCAATAAGCAGACATTATACAAAATTTTAGGAAGTAAAACATTGATGCCAGATAGAAGTATCATGAAAATGTAGAACAAACAATTTTAAACTAACAGATAACTATAGAATTCCATCGACATTAAAAAATGGCAAGAACAGCATCGTTGCTTAGATTAATGAAAGATAAGACTCCTCTAAACGTTACACCAGACTTCACTCTTCTAAATTTCTAGCAATACAGTGTGGAAAATTGCTTTACCCGAAAAATCAAAAGTTAATCCAAATCACATCAGAAAAAAAAAATTATAATACTGCAAATTCAGAAGACAATTAAACACGGAACTGTGCTTAACTAAAAATACATAATCCAGAAAATTCATCCAGAGCACGGAAGTTCGGTAATCTTACAGAGTCCATATATCGGTTCAAGTCCAGCCAATTTTGCATACGACATCGACTGCATCAACAATGAACAAAAAAAACAAGCATCGATTATCTCAAAAACTACACAGAAAAGCTAGCAATTCAAAATTCATTACACAGAGAACAAGCATCTATCGATTACCTGAGGAACGAGCATGACGCCGACGGTGATTCCGGCCATGAGATCGACCTGGAAATACTCGCGCCATTTATAGACGCGAATCCAGCGGAGGCAAGGGAGGAAGAACTCAAGCCACTCGAGCCACGTCATTCGCCTAAGCCTCGCGGTCCACCGCGCGAAGACGATGTTCGGCGGCGGCGACGACGAGGACGAGCTTGCGGTCGGGTGCTGGAGAGGAATTATCCTGACAGGACGTGCGGCGGTGGCGGATGACGGCATGGTTGAGGCAGCCGCGGCGGGGAGGTCGGAGAAACTTGGCGATGCGTAGGTTATCTCCATGCGCATCGCCGGCGCATTATATATATCTCTAGAGTTGAGAGAGTTGAGAGCATGCAGTAGCAGTGGCGAATGGTTTAAAAGCTGAATGCGAATTTGGAAGGAATGCGATGCGTTGCGATGATGCTCAGAAACTGACGAAACTAAAAGTGGGACCCATCACCAAATCTACATCACAATTTAATTATTAATTAAACCAAAAATTAACGTAATTAAGGTTAGTTGAGACGTGGAGGAAAAAAACTTCACCTTCATTTTTCCTTCTTTAATAAATATAAGCAATTCATTAAACTAGTTTATATTCTAAAATTAATGAGTTTGTAAATTTATTAACACAAAAATATTCTAACAAGTTAAAGATTTTTTAATATTTATTCATCGGTTGGTCAATCCACTCTCTTCTCGTATTTTTTGGATTTGTTTAACTAACTCTTTTCTACTGTTCTCGCTCCTCCACTCCAGTCAAACTCTCATTTTTTCGTAGACTTTGAATTTGAATGACATCTACAAAATATACTCTGATGCTTAAGTAAATACCCAGTATTCAGTATTCAGTGTTTTGTGTAATTAATATACTTTTTTTCAAAAAATTATAATTGTTTATATATTTATTATTAGATTGAATTAAATCATAATTAAAAGTATATTATCTAATTGGTTTGTGTTAATCTCATCCTGATGTTATAATATTTTTAACATGTTAGTTGTACAATATTTTTCAAAAAACTTTTTTTTATACTTAATAGTTAAGTTTAAAGCAATAATTAACTTTAACTTTAACGGTTCAAAGGAAAGAATAACTTAAAAACTAAGGTTTTAAAATAATTACATAAAATCTTTGTTTTTATAAGGAAACTTAACTCCTTTCATTAATAAAGACCAAATAAGTAATACAAAATACTTAAATATTAAGTAATTTATTAAAAATATTGAAAATTTGATAGAGACAAAATAAAGTTACGCGTGGCAGTAGCCACAATCGTGCGTACTTAACTTTTCTTAATTAATTAATTAATTAATTGATTAATTGATAATTAGTTAAAGCATGCGAATTCAAATTATTATTAAAAATAAGCATTAAGTTGGTTTATCTATTTGCGTCAACGCATTTGTGGCGGAACAAAATTGAGAACAAAAACTGTTTGAAACACACGTTTGAATATTGAATAATTGAGATGAACCTAGACTTTTATCTAGCCAAATTCAAACCTATGTTTTGCTGGCAATTTAATATTATATATTATACTGTGTATATCATATTTCTGCATAAAGAGTTGAATAGTAATTAATTTAATCTTTAAATTGGTTTGTGTATTAAATGATTTATTTTTCAATGATATTTGTTATTAAATAGGGTTGTGATTGTGAACTTCAAGTTCAGATGATGGTTGTAAAAGACACTGCGATACACAAATAACGTTTTGGTGTTTAGAGTTCGATGCAATTAATGTAATATGATGACGTACCTTATTATTGAAATCTGTACCTATTTATATGATTATAGATCTTTTGTTATCGGACCGAATTAAGGTTTTGGATAACTACTAACAGTGTATTACTAAATACTTATCACTGATTAGTTTTTGTTAATCTTCTATTGGACATAATGAATTTAATCGTGTTGATCGATCCTAACCGAATTGTGAGACTTCCACCTATCATACGGGCCCGACCGGTACAACATTAAAAATATTAAAACTGAAAGAAAAAATTGCAAAATAGAATAAATAGAAAATGAGAAAAACTAAGTTCTTAAGTTTGTTTATGATGTTAGATGGATGTGGGAGTCGATGTTAAGAAATAGTATTATTTTAAAAAGTTGTATACGTGTCGAGCAATGGTTGTGCTTAAAGGTTTGGTCACAGATCCATTTTAAGAATATGAAAAGTTAATGAAACGTATCAATGGCTACAAATATTTTTCTTATAATA
>Ga0123341_1006786_pt1 | contig 10373 bp, 8 predicted proteins | sample Turbeapinknodule_FD_89959 | JGI IMG/M metagenome (GOLD analysis project Ga0123341, IMG submission 89959) | Root nodule microbial communities of legume samples collected from Mexico - Turtle bean Mexico pink nodule | ecosystem: Host-associated > Plants > Roots > Nodule | place: Mexico: Nepantla...
ATATATATATATATATATATAGTTGTAGTTGTGTATTCATTTCATTGTCAGAGAATTCTTAATTCCATCGATTCGGCTGAGGTTCTTCCCCCTTGGCCATAATCACCCAAATAAATCATCAATACATAAAAAAAAAAAAAAAAGAGAAAGAGAGAGACATAGACAGAGAGAACCTCCATGACTAAATTATGCAGCATCTTTTTATTAACCTGTTTGGTAGTCACCATACCTACCTTCTATGCCAATGTCTTAGAGGATGAGGAGTTTTTGGATAATCAAACTAAATCATTTGATGGATATTGGAAGGGAAGAAAACAAGTTGCAGAAAAACAGAACCAGGAAGCTTATATTACTGACCCATATTCATTCACCATCAACATGACCAATAATATTTCCGAGTGAGTCTTATGAAATATCATGCTCAATTTCATGACAAAATCTTCTCATATTCCTTCAGTGGTGGTTATAAGCCATGCTGTTTAATTGTTTTTTTTCCTGTTTGCTTTGACATGACAGCCTCATAACCGGTGAGGAAAAGGGAAGAAGGAATTTGGCGGGAAAACAATCACAGGATTCATGCTTGGCAACAAACCCGATTGACAGATGTTGGAGGTGTGACCCCAAATGGTCAGAGAACCGCAAGAAGCTGGCAGATTGTGTGCAAGGTTTTGGCAGAGACACTATTGGTGGAAAGAAGGGTCCATTCTATGTGGTAACCAGTAACTTAGATAATGACATGGTGAATCCTGTTCCTGGTACCCTTAGGCATGCGGTAACACGAAATGGACCCTTGTGGATCATCTTTGCTCATAGCATGAACATTAGGCTCAGCCAGGAGCTCATCGTGGCAGGTGACAAGACCATTGATGGAAGAGGAGCTGATATCTACATTGTCAATGGAGCTGGTTTTACCATCCAATTCGTCAAGAATGTGATCATCCATGGAATCAAAATTTTTGACATTAACGCAGGCCAGGGTGGACTTATCAGAGATTCTGAGAGCCACTATGGTCTAAGGACTCAGAGTGATGGTGATGGAATTTCCATCTTTGGCTCTAGTTATATTTGGATTGACCATGTTTCCATGAGAAACGCTAGAGATGGATTGATTGATGCCATTCAGGGTTCCACTGCTATTACCATCTCCAATAGCCATTTCACAGACCACAACGAGGTCATTACTTGTTTGTTTAGTTCCACCATACATTTTTCTAGTCCTGTATTTAAATGGAAATACCTATAGCCTCTCATAGAAAACGATAATCACATCAATTTTATCAAATTTCAGGACATTTCGATAAACTAACATATTTTACTAAGTGTGGATCAATTGAATTGACGTTAGATAGTTATAGCTTTAACCAGTATGTTGATTCCAAATTCTGAGTATGCAGTTATTATAAATATTTAGAGAGAGGAATTTCTCTCTTATAGTGATCTTACTGAGGGAGTTGTCTATTAAAATGTTTCCTTGGCTGATTTTGGGTGTGTTTATGATGCAGGTGATGCTGTTTGGTGCTAGTGACAGCCATGAGGAAGATAAGATAATGCAGATCACTCTGGTATTCAACCACTTTGGTAAGAGATTAGTCCAAAGGATGCCGAGATGCAGATTTGGTTTTATCCATGTAGTTAACAACGACTACACTCATTGGGAAATGTATGCCATTGGTGGTAGCAAGCATCCTACAATTATTAGTGAGGGCAACCGATTCGTAGCCCCAGACAGCAAAGATGCTAAACAGGTAATATATACTCAAATCTTGGTGTGCCTTAGTAGAACATCATTTTTCTCCTGTTAGTATCACCATCAATATTCGTCACGATTAATTGTAATATACACATATAATTGGACCATATCTTGCATGTTATTCAACTACAGAAAAGATCCAAGCCATTTCTTCCAATCTTCCTCTTACCAAGCACATCAAAAACACCACTTTACTCAAGGACCCAACAAACAAATTCTATTGGCATGTGTTTTGTTCTTCACTATTATAATATTACTACTTAAAACTTGTGTGTTGCTGCAGCTGACATGCATTATTAATACTTAAAAGTCATTTGGTAGCATTGATCTAAGTTAAGAAATTTTATTTCCTAAAGTGTCAACACCTTCTCATGCATCACTTGTTCTTGAATGTGTCCACATGTATGGAGGATAAAGAATAGTTTATGCTATATACTGAGTTTGTATTGCATTCTTATTGTAAGAAATTCCTATAAAAAGAACTCCTGTAGTGGTTTAAGTAACATGCAAAATGAATTCATGAAAGTGGAATGATAACCGAAAGACAGTGACATAATTTGGTGTTTTGGTGTTGGTGAAGATAACAAAGAGGGAATACTCACTTGAGCCAGAGTGGAAAAAATGGCAATGGAGATCAATCAAGGATGAGGTAATTAATGGAGCTTTTTTCATAGAAAGTGGGCCAGATCTAACCAACAGACCCTTCACAAGGAAGGACATGATATCCTCCAGGCCTGGCACATATGTGGGAAGGCTCACTCGCCATGCTGGAAGCCTTAGATGCATTGTGGGCAAGCCTTGTTAGACATCATCACCATTCTGCTAAAAAGGGTTAGACAAGGAAATTTGTTCATGGAAATTACACCAAAATGTTTTAGTTATATTTCCCGAGATAGCTTGTGTATATACAGTGTAAGGTATGGTGTGTTCCTTTTGCATACACACGTATGCATGTAAAGATACAAAGTAGGTACTGTTGTATCAACTGGTGCGTAGCTTTAGTTGTTTATTTATCAGTGTGACAAACCAATTCAGTCACTGTTTCTCTTTCTTTGAGTCTCGCCTTTCTTTCAGATGTATCAGAAAAATGGATCTTAATGCAGTTTAAATCATCTTTACTTATTTCCATCTTTAATCACAGTTATGGTAGAGTTCCGTCAATGAAAATATCTGATTAAAAAAGTTTCAAATAATTTAGGAATATCGTCACTAGTTCAGTTATTTAATACATCCTTTATCACTTTAAAGAATGTTACTGACTTTATGTAAAACAAAATAGTAATTGAAAATATACATCATAACTAGTTATTAAATCAAATTTTAATTATAACGTTTCATTTTCCAAAAAACAATAACGTGTAAGTTTAGTTCATCCAGAATAAATATATCAATTTTATCTTCTCACATACCCTAAACCCTAAAGTTTTTTACATTATTAAAAGTATAATAGAAAGTACACTACAAGAAAATCATTAAATATAAACTAATTTTAAAAATAAAAAATAATTAGTTACTATAATGACTAAATTAGATATCATTTTAGAGACTAAAAAAATTATTGGTTTATAATATTGATATATAGTTTCTAAATTGGTATCTAATTAGCAACCAAGGTTTTAACTACCAATTATTTAGATTTTAAATTTTGTAGCAAAAACCTTGGTTGCTAATTAGATACCAATTGATTTATGGGAAATCATGTCACCTCCCAGATGAGTTGGAACACAAAACATATTGGGCATTAAAGCTTGTAAATCTTGATCCTAAAGTTGTTGGAGAGAAAAGAAAAATCCAACTCCATGAACATGAAGAAATGACATTTAATGCTTATCAATCCTCAAAGCTCTACAAGAAATGTGTCAAAGCTTATCATGACAAGAAAATCCTAAAACGAAATTTCCATCCAGGCCAATCAGTACTTTTGTTCAATTACAATTTTAGACTTTTCCCTAGAAAATTGAAATCTAAATGGTCAAACCCATTTCTTGTCAAAGAAGTTAAATCCTATGGAGTAGTGGAGCTGGAGGACCTAGAGTTACACAAAAACTGGGTAGTCAATGCTCAAAGGTTGAAGCCTTATCTAGGTGGTGATATTGAAAGGTTCACCACAGTGATTAAGTGAAGGATATGTAAAAGAAACATGCGTCAAGTTATGTGACGTTAAATAAGCGCTTTTTGGAAGGCAACCCAGTGTTTTGTTCCTAAGATTTATTATGTTATTTGTGTTTTATAATGCTTAAGTTATTTGTTCTTTTAAACATTGGGTTTGATGAATCAATTGTTAGTCTAAATAGGTGAAACCATGTTTTTTTTTACTTGAAAATGAACAAAAGAACACTTATATTTAATGAAATTTGTAAAAAAAAAGAAAGTTTTTCAAAATTTTATGATTTTGATGCAGGGAAATCTCGCTCAGCGAGATGGACCTACACCAAAAGGTTGCTCTCGGGTTTCATCTCGCTTGGGTGAGAACCCACTAACAAGATTGTCATGTCAACCTCGCTTAAGCGAGAATTCACATAGCAGGTTTTTAAAAGGAGTGTTGAGGGAAGTTTCTTATTTCAAAAATCCCTCTCAAACTTTCTCTAAACCTCTCTACGTATTTTCTTTTCCCATTCTCTTCTTCAAGTTTCTTTTACTCAAAAGCAAAATTTTCTTTCTTTAGAATTGCCATGTAAGTGTTCTTGCATAAATCTCTATATGGTTTCCTTTTCCTTAATTATTTTCATTTTTTCTATTTATATTTCCAAAAATATTTTGGTTATAAGGTTTGTGTGTGCATGCTTGTGTGAATCTTTGGATATTTACTAAATACTTTTCATATAATTATGATTAAAAAAATTTAGAGTGCTTTGTGTTATTTGTGCTATCTTTGATTAATTTGAATGTTAAACCAAAGTAACCTTCATGCATATAACTCGTTATTTTTGGATGCACACCAAGTGTTTGATAAAATGCCAAACTTGTTAAAAATTTGCAAAATTATGATTTGGTAATTGTGGCTGGATTATGATGTTTGCAAAAACAAGAATGGGTCGTACCAAGTCCATAACTGGCATAAACCCCATTGCGTAACCAAAGGTAAAAGGGTCAAGATTACTTCAACCTCTCCAAAACCTCAACCAATAAGCCTCTTCAGAGATAGAGAAAAACATTAGAGGTAAGAGAAAATTAAGAAATGGTCCTTTATATAATAGAGGAGGGTACTGTAGATATGGCCTTCAACAAGAGAGGGGTGAATTGTTTAAGAGGGGTTTTTGAAAACTTTTTCAGGTTTAAAAAAATTCTTTGTGTAAATCCAGAACAGGAATCAAGTTAGCCAAGAATTTAAGCAGTTATACAGCAAAGCAACAGAAAAATAATCGGTTTTTTCTTCGAAACAATCGGTTGTTTATATCAGCAAAACTTAAAGCAGAATTTAAATGAGTTCAATCCTGCTTTTCCAAAAACACAATTTTGAGATGCCAAGACATTTTCAAAGTTGGATTTATCCTTTGAAAGCTTATCCACAGTTTATACAAGGTAGTGAACCTTCTTTTCTAGAGATTCACAATTTTCACAAACAAGAGAGTCACACTTGCAAGAAGAGTTTTTGTAAAGCATTTCAAGATTTTCAAAATCAGTTTTTGAATTTTTCCAATTCTTCTTCCAGTTCCTTGACTCCGTTTTCAAACCAGTTGTTCATTCCTTTCATTCGGTTGTTCAAGAGATCCAATCGGTTAGCTTCTTCATGAGTTTCTTTAAAAGCTTGAAGCAATTGACTATAGTTTTCAGCATTTAAAGAGGTACAAGAACTTACACTGCTTTTACTACTTGAATCATCTTCCTTTTTAGCCATCAAACATAGATTGGCTTTTTTTTTATCTTTACTTGAAGAGGAGCTTGATGAGTCATTATTGCTAGCTTTTCCTGATTTTCTTTTCTTGTCATGTTTCTTGAAGTTCTTCTTTTCTTTGTTTAGACATTTAGCTTTAGTATGTCTCTGCTCAGCACATTTAAAAGTATGCATATTTTTTAGTGTTAACCTTGGTAGAGTTTTTGTTATCATACCTTTTGGATGAGTTACTCTTGCTTATTCTTTTCTTTAAGAATTTTTTGAGTTTCTTAAACGGCAGGCTAAGCACTTTCTCATTCTTTGTGTAAATCCAAAATAGGAATCAACTTAGCCAAGATTTTAAGCAGTTATACAACAAAGCAACATAAAAACAATCGGTTGTTTATATCTCCAAAGCTTAAAACAAAATTTAAATGAGTTCAGGGTAAGAGAGAAATACACCAACAGTTTATATTGGTTCACTCTTAAGCCAAGAGCTACATCCAGTCCCCAAAATACAACAGGGTAATCCACTAAGCAATCAAACCAGATTACAAAACACAAAACCACAAAAGTAGTGACCTTGAACCCTTCAAGAAACACACTACCTTTAGCAAACCACACCAAGAGTATTGATCTTGAACACCTCAATAACACAACACTTCTTGGCAACACAACACCAGAAATACAATAGCTTTAGAAAGGATTACACCTTATCACAGTACAATCTAAATTGAATACAATTGCAATCCTATTCCACTTTTTCTTGAAAATTCAAAGCTTGATGTGAATCTTGAAATCTTAGAATCAAATTTATCAAACTGCATTTCTCTAAACAGTTATCTTACTTGTTTGAAAACATAAACAAACCATTTATATTTTCCAAAGATTGGTCAAAGCATTTAATGAAGGAGCGTATTGAGTTAGAAAACATTTAAAATAGATTCACCATTCAAAACTGAATTTTGTTAGGATTTTCAAAGAAACAATCGGTTGAAACCACAAAATAATCGATTGTTTGACTTGACAGTTAAGTCAAGCAAACCAAAACAGTTTTCAACCTTTCTCAAAACTCCTAAGAGCAAAATAACCGGTTGATTCGACAAAATAACATGTTTTTAACTTAGTTGGAAAAACACTTGATTTCAAAATGGTTTTAAATCACATCAGTTTTAGATTCAACAAAGGAGTGGATCACACTTTATTCTACCCAGATCCCACCCAAACACAACAGCAACACCAACCTTTCATCAAATACCTTGGATTTGGATTCTTCAAAGCACATGATCACTCTTGATCAACAGGTACAATTGCGGTCGGAGGAATTTGACCCTTTCTTAAATGGGTTGATTGAAATAAATTGAATGAAGCTAACAAACCCAATGCCAAAATATGTCCTCGAATTTTATGCAAATGCCTTGAAGAATGGTCAAAACCCTCAGGAGAAGTGATATGAGTTTAAAGGAATATGGATTCCCTATGATTGAGCCTCTATCAGTGAAATTTTAGGGAACCCATTGTAGTGAAAGTAAGGAATTGAATGCACCTATAAGAGTGATGTGAGTTGATTTTAGGATTGTTCATTTTATGGTGTGACACTTTACTTAGATTGAGGTTTTAGAAATTTAAGAGTGAAAACCTAAGAAAAATCCCCACTGGACATTAACTTAACCAAGTGGTTAAGTAGATGTGAAGGTTCATTTCACAAAGGCAAAGATCAAAAGACAAGATATGGTGAGAATAGATGCAAAAATCAAATGATGAAGACAAAACCGAAAAAAAAAAACAATATAATGAAGGAAACAAAGACAATGAACATAGAATGGAAGAAGGAAACTTATGGAAAATGAGAGTGATGTTCACGCCACTTGATGGGTGGTAACCATCAAGATGAGTGGAAGGCTGCCACTTTAGAGCTTCATTCTCATCAAGAAAAGACCAAGGGAAAGGAGATAGCACTCACTCAAGCTTACACAAAATGTGCAGAGTTTCTTTACTTCTCAAAATTCAACTTGTAAAATACAATGGGTAGGCCTCCTATTTATAGGTGAAGGAGCCTTGGAAAACAAGCAAGAGGAATAGGATGGGAAAAGGGAAAAAATGGGCAGCCTTAGGCTTTGACTAAGTCAAACTCGCATCCTAGGCTTGTCCTTCTAGAAACTAGGTCAAAATGTCTTCGTAAAGGGCTAAGAACAAGCTAAAATGATACCTACACCCCCTATTATGCTAAAGGAACCTTATTCTAGCTTATCTTTGTTATTTAGACCCCTAAAGTGAGTCCAAATATTTACAACATATTTTGTCTCTTAAGCAAACCAGCAGGAAAAACATTAGATGCTCTGGTCTTTGTCCATTTCTCCCTCTGGTGAGGTTTCCACTTGTATGTTGAGATGACTTCTCATAGTATGAATGGTCATTTGCATCCTTTGTCATCTTCTTGTTGGCTTGGCTTGTATCAATGAATATTTAGGGAACCCATTGCAGTTAAAGGAAGGAATTGAATGCACCTATAAGAGGCTGAGAACCACTACCTATGGTTTCAATGAACGAGAAGTTGGTCGAGAAATATGTATCCCAAATCGCTCATACCAATTGGGACCAACGGGAAATCTCCTGAGAATCTTGAGAAAAGATATGAATACCCTCTTTCAGGTTTGGAGGTTTTATGCTGGGAAACATGGTACAAATTGGTCACATCTCTAATCTAAACATACCAAGGGTCACCTTTTGTATTTTCTCTTAAAGGAAGATTATTCTATTGATGTGGCAAAAATCATATCAAATGAAATTCATAAATTTGTCACATTGGAAGTGAATAAAAATAATCAGAAGGCAAAAGGTTTTTTGGGCTTCCTTGCACTGATCATTGCTCTCTATCAAACTCATAGGATAAAGGTCAATCCCACTGTAAAAATAACCCTCCAATTGGCAGGAGATTCACAAAGCAAAATTGTACAAATGCAGATGAAAATCCTCATGTTGGCAACCCTTAACAACATCACTCTCCAATACCGCTTGCACAATCTCCTATCCATCAAGTTGTTCCCTCATCATACCCTTCCATGAAATCTTTAATTTTGGAAAAAATGTCCTGCCTCAGAGTTACCAAGGAGTATGCAACTACAATAAGTTCTAATCACAAGAGACTAATGCACATCCACCAAGGGTTGGATAGCAATATTCCTCAAGGGTAGGCAAACCCATTGATGACCCCGGATTGGTTCACCTCCTATGTAGCATGGTCTAGGGACAAGTACTCTTTTATAGAGGGTAGGACCATTTTAATAGTGAAGTAGAGACAGGAGAAGCAGAACCATCGAGATTTGCATATGTGACCAATTAAGATAGCCATGCCCGAAAGCTAAAAGGAATAACAACACAATAACACAAAGGAAAGCCGAATTTTAACAAGTATATAACACAAGAATAAAGTGGCATAATGGAAATGAAGGAAAAGGATGGAAGAAGAAAGCTTATGGTGTGAATTGAGAAGGGACACGCCACTTGGAGTATAGTTTCCTCCAAGATGAGTGTAGAGGGCCGCCACTTGAGAGCTCTCAAACTCACTCAAGATAAGACCTATTGCTAGAGCAAACAATCCTCACACAATTTGTACAGAGTTTTCCTTCTTCTATAAAAGGAGGAAGGCACCCTATTTATAGGAGATGGTGCCTTGGAAACCAAGAAGCAAGGGTAGGATGGTAAATGTGTGAGGGGGCTTCCTTTAGGGTTTGACTAAGTCAAAATCACACCTTAGGCCACTTCTTCTATAAACTAGGTTAAAAACAAGCTAAAATGATAACTACACCCCCTATTGTGTTAAAGGCACCTATTATAGCCTATCTTTCTATTTGGACCCCTAAAGTGAGCCCAATTTATTTACAACTTGGTTTATTCTTAAGAAGACTAAAAGGAAGAACATTTGATCTTCTGGTTTTTGCCCATTCCTCTTTCTGGTGAGGTCTGCAAGATCCTTGGAGGGGTCTTCACTTGAAAGTTGAGATGACTTCTCATAGTGTGAATGGTAATTTGAGTCCTGATCATCTCCTCCTTGTTGGTTTGGATTGTATCATGCCCCCCAAGTTTGAGAGAATTCGACCTCAAATTTAGAATTCCTGCAGATAACTTAGTTAGTTTGTTCACATATAAAAGAGTGCAAGGTGTGGAAAGTGAAACAAACTTATGTTCTTTGAGCTTGGGGAGTTCAAAAAGGCAAGCTCTTCGTACAAGCCATGTTGGGAAAGAATAAAAAAATCCTCTAAAAAGGTGAGAACCCTTAGGAGGTGTTTGATGTTCATCCCAAAATTTCTTTGTCCAAGATGTCAAGTAATTGGTTTTATTTGGTAATTTAAAAGATAAGGAAGAAGGACACTTTGGAGGTGCAATTTGTAGCATGGCACGAGTCAACATGATTGATTTGGTTCTTTCTTTCTCTTTTTCATTTTCTCTTTTGCTTTTCATTTTTATTTGGTCCTCGTGGACCTTTCTTAGAGAAAGAGATTTTAAGGTGATCTTGTGCCCATGGAAGGTGAAAGAAATGTCATTAGTAAGGCCATCATGTAAAGTCTTTTTATCAAATTGCCATGGCTTTCCTATAAGAATATGTGTGGCTTCCATAGATACAACATCACACAAGACCTCATCCTTATATTTTCCAATTTGAGAAGGCTTTGAGGAATTGTTTATTGATCCGATCGGTCATCGGTAGTCGATGACGTCAGCATCAGAGAACCACGTGGACCACTCGCAGGGTGACACGTGGACTAAGTGGCAGAGAGGTAGGGGGACGATCGCCAAGAGGGGTGATCG